>SNRY01000249.1_pt1 | contig 19765 bp, 17 predicted proteins | sample 4693421 | NCBI WGS metagenome assembly SNRY01 (sample SAMN11003215, study PRJNA524138) | termite gut metagenome | isolation source: Bacteroidetes bacterial symbionts from single cell of protist host amplifed... | host: Streblomastix strix ... | reverse complement strand
GGAACATACGGAAATAATGTTTTCAGTTGATTTATGACACTACCTATAATTTGTATGCGTCTCCACAAGCGGTAATAAATAAAATATTATCAAGAATAAATAAAAAAATAGAGTAATGATGAATTTACATTTGCATTGTTGTCTAAGGAACGCTGAAAATATTTTTTACACTCCTTGCAGCGCCAACTTTGTTCCCCGGTGCAACTTTTACCGTTTTTTTGCAAAGTATTGCTATGGCAATATGGACAATGAATTTCTTCTGAATGTATCATGGCTTTTTTTGCCAAAATACTACCTTTCAGTTAAATTATGACATCACCCAAAATACTAATATTAAAATCCGGAAAAAATAAATACTCAAATAATCTCACTGTTTTTTTAATTAAAGTTATTTCTACAAATATAACAATACATAAAGTGTGCCCATGTTTATTTTAAAGATAATAATTTGCAAAATTAGATTATTTCCCTTTATAAAAATACCATCCTTAATTGATAACCTAAGTTAAATAAACAAAGGAGGAATCAGTAACCGGAGAATTTTTCCGCCCTAAGCTGGGAATTATAATAACGTTTATCTCCCGTTACCTCTTTTCCTATAAAGTTGGGTTTTACAAAAGTTTCTTCTTTGGATTCCAATTCTATTTCGGCTATCACTAATCCTTGATGGACGCCATGAAACTCGTCAATTTCAAAAACATGCTTCCTGCTTCGTACCAGATAGCGCGTTTTTTCTATGATGCCGGGTTCGCAGAGTTTCATTAATTGTTGCGCCTCAGAGAAAGGGATTTCTTTTTCCCACTCGTAACGTTCCATTCCCGAAACATCGGATGCTCCTTTGATGGTAAGATAGCCTTTGTCATCACAAATACGTATCCTGACCGTACGTCCGCTTAGGCGAGAAATATATCCTTGTATAATCCGGTATTGTGCAAAGGCTTTTGACTTAAATTCACCGGTAACGAGAAATTTACGCTCTATTTCCTTCGACATGGTTGTTTCATTCCACATTCACTATTAAAACAAATCCTCCTCCTGAAGCCAGATGAACAGGTAAACTTTTTTCCTTGTCGAGATTCAATGTTTCTTTTTTGTAATCACGTCCAATCCGGTGAGCGTTTGTACCATCTCTGAATAAGGTTGCCGAACGTTTTTCCCCTTTTAAGAAAGAGAGGTCAACCGCAATATCCCGCGCCTCCCAGTTCGTCAATCCACCGATATACCATGTATTTCCATGACGACGGGCAGTAACGATATATTCACCCTGTTTCCCGTCAAGTGTAATGCTTTCGTTCCACACGGTAGGCACAGTAGCAATGAAAGCTAAGGATTCTGCTTCACGCAGGTAATTGCCCGGTGTGTCGCACAACATATTGAAGGGCGAGTAGAACACCACGTAGGTAGCTAATTGCCGGCAACGCGTCCCCTGACTCATCGGTTCGGAATCACAAGGATAATAGTTTCCGCGAGCCGCATTGCGCATGGCTCCTTGCGTATAGTCCAGCGGACCGGCTACTTGGCGGATAAATGGAATCGTTACATCATATTTTACTTGGTCAACGCTTGCCGGAGACCATTTCATTTGTTCCAATCCAAACACCCCTTCCACGTTCAGCACATTGGGATACGTACGGTTTAAGCCGGCAGGTTTATACATGCCGTGTAAGTCGAGAATAAGATGATACTTAGCACAAGCATCGGCAGCGCGATAAACAAATTCTACCATTTCTTGGTCGTCCCTGTCCATGAAATCAACCTTAAATCCTTTTACGCCCATTTGAGAATAATGACGGCATATCTTTTCCATATCTCTGTTGAAAGCGTAGTAACCTGCCCAAAGAATAATACCTATATTTTTTTTTGCCGCATAATCGACCAACTCCTTCATATCAATTTCCTTTACCACCTGCATCAAATCCGCCTGAAGATTCACCGCCCAGCCTTCGTCTAAGATAACATATTCTATCCCATTGGCAGCAGCAAAGTCTATGTAATATTTGTACGTGTTGTTGTTAATGCCCGAAACGAAATCCACCCCGTCTATGTTCCAATCATTCCACCAATCCCAAGCTACTTTTCCGGGTTTAATCCACGAAATATCCGGTACGCGCGAAGAGGATGCCAATTTATAAGTCATATCACTATCAGCCAATTCTTTGTCCGTTGTTGTGATAATGGCTACGCGCCAAGGAAAGGTGCGGGGAGCGTTTACTTGAGCGATGTATGCCTCGCGTTCCCCTACCCGGGATTGCAGCCTGTTATGTCCTCCTTGTTGCGTTTTTTTCGGATAGGCTGCAAATACCCCCGACAGTTTGTTGTTTCCTTCCGCATTAGTCAGATAAAGCCCCGGATAACTTTCCAAATCAACTTCGGTTATACAGATTTTCTTTCCGCCGGTCGAATGAACCAAAAGAGGGAGAAACATTAATCTTCCTTTATTCAATTGCGAAAGTTCACCGGTAACATAAGTGTTTTCAAAGGAATTCATAAACTGCGACTTGTAATCGCCGTCTTTTCCTACACCTACATAAGGGACCGTTGCCGTTACCTCTTTTCCGAAGTTATACACAACTTCTTCGTTTTGAACGGTAAAGGGTTCTATACGTTGATTAACAAAACGATAAGCCACTCCGTCGTTGTATGCACGAAATTCAACGCCCCATTGTTTTTTGAAAGTCAGGACGAGTTCGGTATATTCGTCTGTTATTCTGTCTTTCCAATAGAAAGGAGAAAGAATGTTCTTTTGTATGTTTTGGGTGTTACTTTTGGACAGTTGGGCATTATTCCCCCATACTTCGCCCGTGCTTAAAGTTAAGGAGAGGGGAGACACATCAATTACTGTTTCTTCGTTACAGGTAACAGAATAAGTAATTTTATGGTCTATGCCAACAGTAATGATTATTTGTCCGTTGGGCGAAGTTAGCACAAATTTTTTTTGCGCCTGAACGGACAACGGAAGCAAACAAAGCCATAGCGCCACTAAAGCTGTTTTCTTCATGGTAATGCAAATGTCGTTTTTCCGTTTGTCATTTTTGAGTCGGCACATCGGAAGCTGCTGCAAAAACAGAACTTTTCTCTATAGAGATTTTCACGTTTGCGGCTATTTCGAGTATCACACAGTTATCTTTAATTTCTTTGATTTTTCCATGAATCCCACCGGCAGTCACCACGTCTTGATTTACTTGAAGCGAGTTACGGAATTTGGCAATTGCCTTTTGTTTTTTTTGTTGAGGACGAATCATAAAGAAATACATAATAGCAAACATAGCTATCAGCATAATCCACATCATATTTCCGCCTCCACCTGTACTTGAAGCGGTTCCTTCTTGCAATAACACGGTAAATAAGTTCATAAGTCTATTTGTTTTTAAGTTTATTAGTTTGAGGAAGTTGTATTAATTTTTATTTAATTTCCCTTCCTTTTTCAATTTTTTTACAATGCCATCGAGTGTACCGTTAACAAAAGCGCCGCTTTTCAGGGTGCTGTATAGCTTGGCAATCTCCACGTATTCATTCAAGGAAACACTTACCGGAATATTTGGAAAACTTAAAATTTCGGCTATGGCACATTGCATAATGATTACATCCATGATCGCTACCCGTTCGAAATCCCAGTTTTTTGTGTTTTCGCTAATAAGATATCGATAATAGTCTTCATTTTGAATGGTACGCCGAAATAACCGGCCTGCAAATTCTTTGTCTTCTTCATCTTTAAATTCCGGCAATAGAGGTTGTCCGGAGCCTTGTATTTCATCAAAACGTTTGATCGTTTTCAATACAAACGTATCAACTATTTCTTTATCGTCGTTCCAATACAAACTTTGTTCTTCTAGCACTTGGTCCAATGATTCATTGTTGAATATGAATTGTTTATATATTTTCCGCCAAAATTGTTTATCGCTTTCGTAAGACGAATCGCTCTCAGCTACATATCCTTTATATATATCCGATTCAAAAATAGATTCGTACAATTCTTTGATAAAAATCATTTCATTGTCCCACGTTTTTTTTTGAGTAATAACAAATTCCGTCAACTGAACATTCGATTCAAGTTGCTTAATAAACTTGTTTTCAATAAATTTTATATGGAATTTCTGTTCTTTTTCCGGCACTGGTATCATTTTGGATTTGGCTGCTTCCATACGTTTCTTTGCGTAGTTTTTCAAAGTTATCATCAATATCAACAAATAGTTGTAAAGATCATAAGCTTTTGAGAGGCTAAAAAACAATTCTTTTTCCGCTGAATCCAAATTTTTGTTTCCATTTTGATAATAAGCAAACATTATTTGGATAATTTTAAGACGAATAAGAATCCGGTTTATCATATATCTTAATCAGTATGGTATCAGCGACTGACAAAGATAGCCATTAAAAATAATTCCCGGTAAATAAATCACAAATTTTAATGGTTTGAATCATTCTCTTACGATTTTCTTTTGACAATAGAAAAAAAATAGCCAAATTTGAACCCAATTTTAAAAGCCTAACGATCATGGAAGATTTTAAAAAAACAAGTGGAAATAGTGAAATGAACGACAAAGAGATTGTGTTTTCTAAATCCATTAAGGCAGGTAAACGAATATATTACCTTGATGTAAAGAAAAATCGTAAAGAGGAGATGTTTCTTGCCATTACCGAAAGTAAGAAAATTGTTCAAGGTGAAGGAGAAGATGTACAAGTAAGTTTTGAAAAACATAAGATTTTCCTGTATAAAGAAGATTTTGAGAAATTTATGACCGGCTTGGAACAAGCCATCACCTATATTCAGGAAAGACAAGAAATACCAAAAAGAGATTACTACGAAAAAAAGGAAGAAAACGATGCAGATGCCGCTGAAAATAATGAAGAAAGTTCTTCAAAAGTGGAAATAGACATTGATTTTTAAATAGATTTCCTGATCAATACATAAAAATATAATTTTGTACTGCTTTTGCAGCATTATGCAGTTATTCTGCATCGTGTAATGGCGAGTTAAGCGAAGAGTAAAAACTTAATTAGAGTAACACAAAAATGAAAACAATTGAAGTAAAAGGAACCGTGAGACCTATCGCGGCACGCTCTTCTGAAAAAAGCAGGGCGTTGAAAGAGATTCGTAAAAATGGCGGCGTACCTTGTGTGGTTTACGGTGGAAAGCAGAACATTCATTTTACCGTAATGAACGAAGTTTTGCGTAACTTAGTATATACACCGGATATCTACCTGGTTAATTTGGTAATTGACGAACAAAAGTTGACCGCTATCTTAAAGGAAATTCAATTCCATCCTGTTATTGATAAAATTCTGCATGTCGATTTTCTGGAAGTGAATGCAACGAAACCCATTATTATTGAAGTTCCCGTTCAGTTGGAAGGTTTAGCCGAAGGCGTGAAGTCGGGAGGTAAACTTACGTTGCAAATGCGTAAGTTGAAAGTGAAAGCGTTGTATAAGCATATTCCTGAGAAACTGACTATAAACGTAACTAATTTAGTATTAGGTAAAACTATAAAAGTAGGCGAACTTTTTTTCGATGGTCTTGAATTGCTGAATGCAAAAGACAATGTGGTTTGTGCCGTCAAACTGACACGCGCTGCGAAAGGACTTACTACCACTGCCAGTAAAGAATAAGCTTGTTATTGCAAATGAAATTTCTGATTGCCGGGTTGGGGAATATAGGTACGGAATACTATGAAACCCGACATAACATAGGATTTATGGTATTGGACGCTCTTGCAAAGGCGTCCAATCTCGTTTTTACCGATAGGCGTTATGGGGAAATTGCTACCCTGTTAATAAAAGGAAAAGAACTATTGTTGTTGAAACCATCCACCTTTGTGAATTTAAGCGGGTTTGCCGTGCGCTATTATATGCAGAAAGAAAAAATACCTTTGGAGAATGTGCTGATTATAGTGGACGACCTCTCGCTCCCTTTCGGAACATTACGTTTGAAAAGCAGAGGAAGTGATGCGGGGCATAACGGATTGAAACACATTGCCGTTACATTGGCAACGCAAGAATATGCCCGTTTGCGCTTCGGTATAGGAAATAACTTTCTTCAGGGCGGACAAGTAAACTATGTGCTTAGTAAATTCAATGAAGAAGAGTTCAAAATAATTGATGAACGGTTGCATACATCCGGAGAGATTATTAAAAGTTTTTGCCTGGCAGGAATAGAGATTACCATGAACAAATATAATTCGAGTATCGTTAAATGGGTATAATCAAGAACAACCTGCTACAATTCGATTGAAAAGTAGTTAGGATTGTTGTTTTTAGGCTTAGCCATGTTAATTTAACCGTATAAACAAAATAATATGAACTTTGCTAATTTTACTATCAAGTCGCAAGAAGCCATACAGGAAGCCGTGAACTTAGCACAAAGCCGGACACAGCAAACCATAGAAACCGTACATTTATTGCATGGAATACTGAGAACGGACGAGAACATTACCCATTTCATTTTTCAAAAATTAGGTATAAATGTTCGTCAGGTTATTCTTTTGCTCGATAAGCAAATGGAGTTTTTCCCCAAAGTATCAGGAGGCAACGAGCAACCTTATTTGAGCCGCGAGTCCAATGAAGCGCTTCAAAAGGCAATGCAGTATGCTAAAGAAATGGGAGATGAATTTGTTTCGTTAGAACATTTACTATTGTCTTTGTTGGTAGTAAAGAGCGCTGCTTCCGATATTTTGAAAGATGCGGGAATGAATGAAAAGGAGTTTCGCATGGCTATTGCAGAACTTCGGCAAGGGCAAAAGGTAACTTCGCAATCAAGTGAAGAGATTTATCAGAGCTTATCCAAATATGCCATTAATTTGAACGAAGCGGCGCGAGAGGGAAAACTCGATCCTGTCATCGGTCGCGATGAAGAAATCCGCCGGGTATTGCAGATATTGAGCCGGCGAACGAAAAATAATCCGATATTAATAGGGGAACCGGGTACCGGAAAAACAGCTATTGTAGAAGGGTTGGCACACCGTATTTTGCGAGGTGATGTGCCCGGAAATCTGAAAGACAAGCAGGTCTATTCCCTTGATATGGGGGCGCTTATAGCCGGAGCAAAGTATAAGGGCGAGTTTGAAGAACGTTTGAAGGCTGTGATCAACGAGGTTATTAAAGCCCAAGGAGAAATTATTTTATTTATTGATGAAATTCATACTTTAGTAGGAGCCGGCAAGAGTGAAGGGGCTATGGATGCCGCCAACATATTGAAACCCGCTTTAGCGCGAGGCGAATTGCGTTCTATTGGCGCAACGACTTTAGACGAGTATCAAAAATATTTTGAAAAAGACAAAGCGTTGGAACGTCGTTTCCAAACGGTACAAGTGAATGAGCCGGATATTTTAAGTTCTATTTCTATTTTACGCGGACTGAAAGAACGGTATGAGAATCATCATAAGGTGCGTATTAAGGACGATGCGATCATTGCTGCTGTGGAATTAAGCAACCGGTACATTTCCGATCGTTTTCTACCTGACAAAGCCATCGATTTAATGGACGAGGCCGCTGCCAAGCTCCGTATGGAAGTGGATTCCGTACCCGAGGAATTGGACGAGATATCGCGCAAAATCAAACAATTGGAGATTGAACGCGAAGCTATCAAACGTGAAAAAGACCAAGAGAAGCTCCAAGTATTGAATAAAGAAATAGCCGAACTGAAAGACAAAGAAAACTCGTACAAAGCTAAATGGGAAACTGAAAGAACATTGGTCAACCGTATTCAGCATAATAAAATTGAAATAGAGAATTTAAAGTTTGAGGCGGATAAAGCCGAACGCGAAGGAGATTATGGAAAAGTAGCCGAAATTCGTTATGGAAAGTTACAGGCGATAAACAAAGAGATAGAAGAAATACAACGAAATCTTCGACAAATGCAAGGCGACAGCGCCATGATTAAAGAAGAAGTGGATGCCGAAGACATTGCCGAAGTCGTATCCCGTTGGACGGGTATTCCTGTCAATAAGATGTTACAAAGTGAAAAAGACAAGTTACTTCATTTGGAAGATGAATTACATAAACGTATTATCGGTCAGGAGGAGGCTATTGTTGCCGTATCCGATGCCGTTCGACGCAGTCGTGCCGGATTACAAGACCCGAAACGTCCCATTGGTTCATTCATTTTTTTGGGTACTACCGGTGTAGGGAAGACGGAACTTGCCAAAGCGCTTGCCGAATTTTTGTTCGACGATGAGAGTATGATGACCCGTATCGACATGAGCGAATATCAGGAAAAACACTCGGTATCCCGCTTGGTTGGAGCGCCTCCGGGGTATGTGGGATATGATGAGGGCGGACAATTGACGGAAGCTATTCGACGTAAACCTTATTCTGTCGTTTTGTTTGATGAAATAGAAAAAGCGCATCCCGATGTATTTAATATTTTGTTGCAGGTGCTTGACGACGGACGGTTAACGGATAACAAGGGTCGTGCAGTAAATTTCAAAAACACGATCATTATTATGACTTCCAATATGGGGAGTAGCTATATTCAAAGTCAAATGGAACGAATCACTTTGGAAAACAGGGAAGCAGTGGTGGAAGAAACGAAGACGGAAGTAATGAATCTATTGAAACAAACCATCCGTCCGGAATTTTTGAACCGTATTGACGAAACAATCATGTTTCTACCATTGACTGAAAAAGAAATAAAGCAAATTGTCATTTTACAAACAAACGAGATTAAAAAAATGCTTGTTGGAAATGGCGTAGAACTAGAAATAACGGATGCTGCCATAGACTTTATTGCTGCAACGGGATATAATCCTGAATTTGGAGCGCGTCCCGTAAAACGGGCTATTCAACGGTATTTATTAAACGATTTGTCGAAAAAGTTGCTTGCGCAAGAAGTGGACAAAAATAAAGTAGTTGTTGTGGGTGCAGAAGAAGGTAAATTGAAGTTTGAAAACCATTAAGGAATTGTTACGAAATAAACCGACTAATTAAGCTATGGATTCACATCAAAGAATTTATAGAATCTCATACGAAGGACGACCCGGAATCTCCCTTGAATAGAAGCAAAAGTTTGTGCCACATCTCAATGGCATTAGAAGTGCGCGGGATAGAGGTAAGTCATAGGAGTAAGTAGAAGACTCTTTGAAAGCCAATGGTTTCAGTTTACAATCAACCGGAAGGCTTGCGAAGGCAGAGGTCATGCCGATCGGGATTTGCAATTTGAATTTATTAACCGCAGGGTGAAAAAAAATATATCAGAGAAAAACCTGTTATATCCGTAGATGCTAAAAAGTGCGAATAGGCAGGAAATTTTAAGAATGGAATTACAGAATATTCCCCCTCTAATCGTTAGTTTATTGCGTAACAATTCCTTAAGTGAATGCATTGCCGGCAAATATTTTATAAGTTATTGCATTGGGATTAGACCTGAAACTATTATTATGACTATATTTGTATCACTTTAAAATAAGGCGCTAATTCTCAACTATTTATATTGTAAAATCAAACGTTTGGTTCGAAGAATCCGGAACTCTATAGCATGAAAAAATACGTCGATGTTATATTACCTTTACCTATTCCCAAAAACTTTACTTATTATTTTTCCGGCGAACAAGAGGAAGGCATTCAAATCGGTTGCAGGGTAGTAGTTCCTTTCGGGCGAAATAAATTTTATACGGCAATCGTATGTGGTGTGCATGAGTATGTTTCGACGGAATATGAGATAAAGGAAATTTCGGCTATTCTCGATACTTCTCCTATTTTGCTTCCCGCTCAATTTGAGTTTTGGCAATGGTTGGCAGATTATTATCTCTGTACACAAGGTGATATATACAAAGCTGCCATTCCTTCCGGTTTAAAATTAGAAAGTGAAACCGTCATCGTTTATAATCCGGATTTTGAAACAGAAGAACAATTATCCGCCAACGAACAAGAGGTATTCCATTCATTGCGAAAAGAAACAGAACAACCTGTTACCAAACTACAGAAGGAGAGTGGAATAAAAAACATATTGACCGTTGTTAAATCTTTGCTTGAAAAAGAAGCCATATACGTTAAAGAAGAATTGCGCCGGACCTATAAACCCAAAACGGAAATCCGCGTACAATTAACGGAAGAGGCAGGCAATGAAAAACGACTACGATCCATATTTGATGAACTTTCCCATGCCCCGAAACAATTAGCGCTATTGATGAAATATATAGAACTGTCCGGTTATATGAGGTCGGATAGATTGAAAGAAGTTTCAAAGAAAGAGCTTTTGCAACAGACTTCCACCTCCCCTGGCATTTTCAATGAATTGACCGATAAGCATGTTTTTGAAACCTATTGCAGGGAAGTCGGGCGTTTAAATAAACAAACACATCCCATTGTTTCGTTAAATCCGTTAAATGAGTTTCAGCAAAAAGCCTTTAACGAAATTCATACTGTTTTTGCCGGAAAACAAGTCTGCCTGTTACATGGAGTTACTTCAGCCGGAAAAACGGAAATATATATTCATTTCATAGAAGAAACCATCCGCCAAGGGAAGCAAGCGCTTTATCTTTTGCCTGAGATAGCGTTAACTACTCAAATTACCGAACGGTTGAGGCGTGTGTTCGGTTCTCGTTTAGGAGTTTATCATTCTAAATTTTCCGAGGTTGAACGGACAGAGATCTGGCAAAAACAATTGACCGACCATAGTTATGAGGTTATCCTTGGCGTTCGTTCTTCCATTTTTTTACCTTTCAAAAACTTGGGATTAATCATTGTAGATGAAGAGCATGAAAATTCCTATAAGCAGCTAGATCCTGCCCCTCGCTATCATGCACGAAATGCCGCTATTGTTTTGGCTGCCGGACATGGGGCAAAAACATTGTTGGGCACAGCTACCCCTGCTATTGAAACGTATCACAATGCTACAACAGGAAAATATGGTTTAGTAGAATTGAAAGAACGTTACAAAGAAATACAACTGCCGGAAATAATACCTGTCGATATAAAAGAGTTGGCTCGCAAAAAACGAATGAACGGACAGTTCTCCCCTCTTCTATTGGAACATATTTGCGAAGCATTGCAAAAGAAGGAGCAGATTATTCTTTTTCAAAATCGACGAGGATTTGCCCCTATGGTTGAATGTAAGGTATGCGGATGGGTTCCCAGATGCAGAAATTGTGACGTGAGTCTTACTTATCATAAAGGTATCAATCAGCTTACATGCCATTATTGCGGATATACTTGTCCTCCGCCTCGTTCCTGTCCTGCTTGTGAAGGTACGGAGTTGATAAACCGGGGGGTTGGAACAGAGAGAGTGGAAGACGACATAAAGCGAATCTTTCCGGATGCATCTGTTGCTCGCATGGATTCGGATACTACTCGTACCCGCAAAGCTTACGAGAAAATTATTATGGACTTTGAACAGGGGCGAACGGATATACTTGTTGGTACGCAAATGCTATCGAAAGGTTTAGACTTTGACAGGGTGAGCGTAGTCGGTATTCTTAATGCCGACACCATGTTGAATTATCCTGATTTCCGTTCTTATGAACGTGCTTTTCAACTGATGGCGCAAGTAGCAGGACGCGCGGGTAGAAAAAATAAGCGGGGAAAGGTGATATTGCAAACTAAAAGTATGGATCACCCCATTATTGCTCAGGTAATAGCCAATGATTACTTACAGATGGTTACCGGACAATTAGCCGAAAGGCAAATGTTTCATTATCCACCTTACTGTCGCCTAGTTTACGTATATTTGAAAAACCGGAATGAAAACTTATTAGACAGTATGGCAAAGGTTATGGCTGAGAGATTACGGGCAGCTTTCGGTGACAGGATACTTGGTCCGGACATTCCTCCCGTAGCCCGTATTCAAACGTTATATATCCGCAAAATCGTAATAAAGATAGAATACCATGCTTCCATGAGTCGCGCGCGGGAATTATTCATCCGGATACAACGCGAGATGTTGGAGGAAGAACGGTATAAGTCGTTAATTGTTTATTATGATGTAGATCCGGTATAGAATTAGACTAATAACAATCGCATCTTGAAATCTTTCTTTCATTCACTTTTTTACCTGTTCTTTCCCCGGTGTTGTGTGGTTTGTGACGGACCGTTAGCTGAAACGGAAAAATGTTTATGCGTAAAGTGCAATATGGATATGCCTCGTACATACTTTCACCAACAGCAAAGATACCTTACGGAGCGACTTGTTGAGGGATCGTTCTCCTTTGTTCGAGCCACTTCTTTTTTCTTTTACGATATGGGAAGTCGTTTCAACGAAATTCTTTACCAACTGAAATATAAGGGGAATAGAGAATTAGGCGAAGTGATGGGGAGCTGTATGGCGCGTGAATTGCTGCTTTCCGGTTTTTTTGAAGGGATAGATATGCTTGTTCCGGTACCTTTACACCCTGAGAAATTGAAATACCGGGGCTATAACCAGAGCGAACGAATTGCTGCGGGTATAAGCCATGTAACCGGCATTCCGGTGATCGCATCCTATTCGGAAAGAATAAAAAACACAGATACTCAGACTCATAAGTCGGCTATCGAACGCCGGCAAAATGCGGACGGGATATTTCTGCTTCAAAATCCCTTGTTTTTCTCGGGGAAGCATATTTTAATTGTTGACGATGTATTGACAACCGGCGCTACAATTATGTCGTTTGCTTCTATTTTCCGGAATGTGAAGGATATTCGAATCAGTATTTTTACGATGGCAATAACTCGATAAAAGAACAAATGATTCCGGCAAAAGTGCGTAGCATGAGGTAAGCTAATCGCTTTCATTTATTACTCCTGAAAATCTAAGAGGAAATTCCCCGCACATCATTTCAAAAGATATGGATTGCGTCGTTACTTCACCTGTCAAATCCGTAATGGTGTATTGGGGAAATTCGCCTTTCATCGCCCATGGAATTATATGGTTCCCATTCAGCAAAAGTCCGTGGGAAATTGTAGTAATAGAAATATCTGGAATTGTCATGTCCAATTTAACAGGCATTCTTTCGGAAAATGATACCTGCTTCATAAGGATTTCCGCATGGTCTGCGTCAATAGAAACCACCACACTTACCTCTTCTTGTGTATAGGATGTACCGTCCTTCTGATCAACGACAAGGGTTCCTGTATAAGCGCCATCATCAACAATTATTACTTCTTCACTCTTGTCATTGCTGCAAGCTGTTATAAAAACAGCTATTGCAGCAATCCATAAAATTTTTACTTGTTTCATGCCTATTATAAATTAATAGTAAAAAAAACTCCCATTTGTAAAGGTTTACCTCGTTGTACAAAAGAATTGCCTACCGATTTGAAATAAAAAGTAGCGTAATGGGTTTCAGTCAGGTTTTTGCCCCATAAACCCATGGTAACAGAGCCTTTCTTCAATGCTGCATAAGCATCCGGAAGGCTGTAAAAAGGCTGTGAGAGGGTATTGTTTTCGTTCCAGTAGATTTTTCCAACCCCCTGCCACCCCACATTAAACAGGATGCGGTCTATCCATTTGCGTGATAAATCTACCCTATATTCGCAACTTGCCGACACGGTATGTACAGGAGCATACGGAACACGTTTGCCTGAATAATTATCGTTGCCATTATCAAAAACAATGAACGTTGCATGGGTGTATCCGTAATTTCCGGTCAAATGCAAATTCCTGTAACGGTAATTTGCCGAAAGTTCCGCACCGGAACTGCGTGTCCGACCTGCGTTGGACATCAGCCGTCCGGTACTTTTCCCCGGAGGAAACACAGTGATTTGTTGATTACGGCAATCCATATAGAATAATGCCGCATCCACAAACAATTTTCCATTAAGCAATCTGAAATGACCTCCCGCTTCATAATTCCAACTGTATTCAGGTTGATAGGAAATAGCGGATTCAACATCATATCCGGGTTCATAACCGCTAAAATAGACGCCTAAATCCGACATCATCCGGTTCATCATCCGGTTTTGTAAGATGTCGGAAAAAATTTGGGTATTATATCCCCCTGTCTTATATCCTTGCGCAACGGTAGCGTAGAGATTGCCCACTCCGGTGGCATACATTACGGCAATCTTCGGTATTACTTCAAAGAAAGCCTTTCTCTGCCGTCCATCCATCTCAACAGGCAATAATTTGTATTCGGGCATGGTAAGGGTAAAACGGTAGTGTATTCCGGCAGAATTGGAATACCGGATGGCTGTATGTTCATAGTCGAAGCGTATTCCGGCAACGAATTTCCAACGTTTTACATTAATATCGGACTGGTGGTAGAGCGACATGCCGAATGCAGGTAACTTAAAATGGCTTTCAATGGGAAACTGTTCTTCCCCGATTTGAAGGTCGGCGTCGGGGAATGCCGTATGTATCCCTGCATTAGCAAGGATAAGTTCGTCTATGCCATCGCGCTTGAACGTAACGGGAGCATCCATCCCGATGTTCCTGTAAAATCCAAAAGCCCCCGAAATCCATTGCCAAGCCTTTCTTTCTACCGGTCTGAGAATAACTTCCTGGGTAATGGCATTCTCTTGCTGCATCTGGCGAAGCGTGAACAGGGACGCCGGACGGAAATCCTGATCGAGCGTCATATCGTCATCCGTATATTGGAAGCTCGTTGTGGACGAAAACCGGATTTTATCGTCTTCGTAGCGGAAGGTCAACCCGTTTGTAAGACCGAAGCGGTCATAAGAACAAGGGTCATTATGGTTTATGGCAGGATCTGAATCTTCCTCATAAAGCGAATAGGCAAATCCGTTTTGTTTTACGTAGTTAGCATAAAAAACGTTCTCCATGTTCCACTGTGGGGAGAGTTTTGCCTGTATTTTCAACCGCCCGCTTTCGCTAAGAATACGGTCGGCGGGAGAACCATCGTATGCATTGGTAAAAAAGCCGTCGCTGTAACGATGATTGAGCGCTATCGAAAAGGCGAAATCGTCAGCCGGACTATGATAGGCGGATATACGGACTTTCGATGTGTTTCCGTTGCCGTATTCGGCGTTTACACGGGTTCCCCGATAATCGAATGGCGAAAGGGTATGCACATCTATCACACCGCCTATCGCATTGCGCCCGTAAAGCGTTCCTTGCGGTCCGCGAAGGACGTCCATATTTCGTACATCAAAATAATCAAAGTCGTAGTTGTTTTTATTAAGCACAGGTATATTATCCACATAAAGCCCCATAGCGGGTTGATCCATCCGCGCCCCAATCCCCCGGATATAGATGGAACCGGTCATTTTCGATCCGTAATCGGCAAACAGAAGGTTGGGAACAATCAACGAAAGATTTTCCGGCTCTCCGATACGGTTGAGTTCCATATTTTCCATCGTAAGAGAGGTAACGGCTACCGGCTGTTCTGAAAATACTCCATTGTGTTTCAATGGCGCATGTACGGTTACAGCAGGTATTTCATATATTTTAGCGGTATCCGCCGGTTGGGTTGCTTGAAAAGGCGCTATGAAAAAAAGCACATACAATAGATTCATTTTGCAACTGAAAATAACATCGCAAAAGTAAATATTTAGTACATGCAAGCAGTAGGATTATAGCAGACAGTTTTGGGACTTTTGGGTTTCCCTGTATTTCAGAGGAGTCATGTCCGTCTGCTTTTTGAAAAGCCGTGAAAAATAAGAAGAATCCATAATGCCGACCCTCGAAGCAATTTCATTAACAGTCATATCTGTTTGACACAACAATACTTTTGCCTCTAAAAGAACCGCTTCTGTTATCCAGGTAACAGGAGTTTTGCCTGTAAAGCGTTTTACTATTTTCTGAAGATAATTTTTCGTGATATTGAGTTTTTCCGCATATTCCGAAAGAGGGATACTATGGTTGCTACATTCAAATACAAGCTCAATGAATTTATTGCATATCCAATTTTCTGTCTGCCGGCTATTTGCCGGAGTATCGGACTGACGGGAGATTTCTTCAATCTCAGTCAGTAGAGTAGTCAGATAGGCTCTGATTATGTTTTTATTTTTTCGTGTGGTATGCTCTGTAACTAGCCTTTCAAATATATCGCCGGTGTATTTGGCACGTTCTTCGTCGAACAGCACTTTATGCGATCCCCAACGCCTCAATGCGCTGAAGGATTTGAACAGGTTCTTCCCGTCATTATTACTATTCAGAAATTCGGTGTTAAATCCACCCATATATCCGGTACAATTATCGAAATAATGTACTGAAAACACCTGATCGGCAGGAATAACCGCACATTCGGAGGCTTTGAAGAAATAAGATTCTTCGCCTATGGTCAGTAAGGCTTCCCCGCTTGTAACAAAAAAGAAACAATGAATGGGTGATCGAATGGGTGGTGAAGGCATCTCCACTTTTCGTCCCTTCATATCGAGCCGCCGGACAACAAAATATTCAGTATGCAAAGGCATCTTACTGAACAGTCCTGCCATGATAAAAGACGGATCCGGTGGATTAAGAGGGTGCATGAATGTACTTTTTTTACTTATTGTGTAAAAATACTAAAAAATCAAAGAACGAAACCTGTTACGCAGCTATTCAGCGAGAAAAATAATTCATTGAAAATAAATAGGAAAAATAATAAAAAAAATAGTAGGGAAAATATTAGGAAAAATTAAAAGTTTTTAGCTAACTTTGTAAATTGAGCGTGAATGCAACAATTCACTATGCAAAAAAGTGTTCTTATGAATAAATTCCTCAAAATTTTTCTTTTTCTTTTTTTATTCTTTGCGATTCCTCTTCGTGCACAAACATCTGTTCATGTCGAAAAGTTGGATACTTTTCGTTACAGTTTGTTATTTCACCACAATAGATATGAAATAGATTACGAGTTGAGCGAGAATGCCGGAATGATGCATCAGATGGACTCCGTTATCCGTTTTTACCACGAGTATCATCACATAAGCTCCATTGATATATTTGCTTATACTTCTTTCGAGGGTACGTGGGAATCCAATATAAAATTGTCAGAAAATAGGGCGCTTGCAATCAAAAAATATTTACTCAATACCTTTCAGTTTTTAGAGCAGGTGCACCTGCATACGGAAGGATTGAGCGAAGACTGGAACCTTTTCAGGGAAAAGGCAACAGGCGATGAAAACATCCCTTCTCAGAAACAGTTAATAGAAATCATAGACAATCCGCATCTCAATTATGACCAAAAAGAGTCGGGGATTAAACGATTGGCTAAGGGTGCAACCTACCGGTATCTGCTCAAAAATATTCTGTTTTCACAACGGCGGGTTGATGTTTATGTTATTTTCCATTATGAAAAAGAAGTTGTACTCCCTCAAATCGTACATCCGGTGATGGTCGAAGAACCGAAACCATTGCCGGAACCGCTGCCGAAACCGGTCACTCCCAAATTTTGGGCGGTCAAAACCAACCTCCTCTATTGGGTGACCGGCGTTTCCAATATAGGTGTGGAATATCCTGTAGGCAATAGATTTTCGATAGACTTTCCGGTGGTATATTCGCCCTATACCATCAAGAATAACTGGAAAATACGGACACTGGGCATCCAGCCGGAGTTCCGTTGGTGGTGGAACAAACCGATGGTTGGTCATTTTCTGGGCTTGCATGCGCATTTAGCGTATTACAATATAGCTACGGATAAACTCGACCGCTATCAGGATAAAGACGGGAAAACGCCACTTTGGGGAGCCGGATTGAGTTATGGCTATGTATTACCGCTCAAAGGGCGGTGGAATATGGAGTTTACTGTCGGCGCCGGTTACGCCCGCCTGGTGTACGATGTTTTCTACAATGTAAGCAACGGTGCGGCGTACGATACCGTTTCAAAAAATTATTGGGGACTTACCAAGGCGGGTGTTACCCTGGTGTATAAATTGGATAAGAAATAAGTCATGTGGACGATGATACATAACATACACGGCTTTTGCCTGTTGCTCCTGCTTGCATGGATTGCGGGATGCGACAACGTGCACGAATTTCCCGGAGAAAATCCTGCCGACCCCTCTCTGGTTGAGATAGACATAACGATGAATATCGACATGAGAATCGATTTGGAGATTGATATGGGCGTCCCCGCATCGGATATTACGCGTCAAACTTACGCCTCCATGCTGGATGGGGATTATGATGTGCGTTACATCATAGATATTTACGAAGCGGACGATACGAAAAAAAATAGTGTCAGTAACCGCGTAAAACGGATTGTGAAAACCGAAAGCGAAATCCCCACTGCGGGAGAATACCATTTGGACGAGACGATACGGCTTCCCGTCAAAAAATACCGGATGATCACCTGGATAGACTTTGTAACGAAAGGCACAACTACCGATAAATATTATAATACCGAAGATTTGCAGAAAATAGCTATTATTCTTCCAAACGGTACATACCAGGGGTACAACTCCACCAGAGACGCTTTTACCGCCACGGTAGAAATGGATTTGACCCCTTACCGGGGGCAACGCTATATTCAGTATGAAGCGGTGGCGGAAGTGGTGCGTCCTTTTGCCATTTACCGGATTATCACGACGGACATCGACGAGTACAAAACCTATCATCAAACCTTGTCGTACGCTTCCATACAGCCGAATACCACGAACGTAGCCTACAATCTCTTTTTCCCCATGGGGTACAATGCGTACTTGTATGCGCCGGATAACTTCCGGGCAGGTATTGCTTATTCATACGATATTACGGAAACAGCGCCGGAAAAAGAAGCCCTTCTGGCTTCCGACTATGTTTTTGTGAAGGATGATACTTTTTATACGATTGATTTTGAGATTTTATCATCTGAAAAGCAACATATTAATACTGTAAACGGATTGAGAATAAACCTGAAACGGAATCAGGTAACTACCATAAGGGACGAATTTCTGACGAAAGACCTGAATGACGGTAAAGTGGGAGTTGACGACCGTTTTACGGATGAGATTATTATACGGATATAATTTTTTTAGTATTAACTTGAGATATATTTTCTTAAAACAAAAATGAGTTATGAATAAAAATGCAGTTTGGCTGTTAGCCTTTGTTTGCGCTTTTTTGTTTTCCTGCTCCAGCGACGATTTCGATGCAGGGAATCAAAAAGACGGAATGGTAGATTTTACCATTAGTACCTCAATTCCTCAGGGAATTAAAACGTATGCCACTTCCGATCCCAATTCCGGTAACGGAGGGGCTACCAATGTGAAAGATCATGCTCTTCGTTACATTTTGGAAGTTTGGACTAAAGAAGATTCCCCAAGATTGGCGTATCGTGATTACCAAATAGTAAAGGGGGATTTTGCAAATGAAGGTGTTACTTTTTCCGCCCGTTTGTTGGCTTTGGAGTATTATTTCGTGTTTTGGGCGGATTTTGTGGCTACAAGTACTACTGATGCGAATGCTGCGAGCGCAGACCTTTATTACAAGACGAATAACGGCGAAACAGTTGATGAAATAAAAGCAAATTCCAGGAGTTACTCGGGTCTTACCGCTATCGAAATAATACCGGAGAACTATGGCGTTTCTAACGATGCCCGTGATGCTTTTTATGCCATGAAAGTGTTTAATCTTAGAACTCATAAGAATGCTATTGAAAGCGTAACGCTTACCCGTCCTTTCGGTAAATACCGTTTGGTTGCAACCGATGCCCCAGAGGACTATCTGACCGAAAAACCTGTGAAAGCATTAATCACCTATACCGGAGCTTCGGTTACGCTTCCCGGTGGATTCGATGCGCTACATGGCGAAGTAACGGATAGAGTTATTAACGTAACAAGCCTACAGCACAATGACGTTACGCAGGAAGATGTAACTATAATAAACGCATTAAGTTTTTGCGTATAACAAATACAGGTTTTATCTTTGTGGAAAAAGCGATGAAACGATTATCCATAAGCAACAAAGACTTTGTCGTATCCAGTATTCAGGCATATTTTGAAA
>SNRY01000248.1_pt1 | contig 19771 bp, 15 predicted proteins | sample 4693421 | NCBI WGS metagenome assembly SNRY01 (sample SAMN11003215, study PRJNA524138) | termite gut metagenome | isolation source: Bacteroidetes bacterial symbionts from single cell of protist host amplifed... | host: Streblomastix strix ... | reverse complement strand
AACACAAAGCAACAATTTGAAAAGATTATTTGTTTATGCCGTGATTTGTTTGGTAAGAAACTTCATGATTATGGACCTGCATGGCGTATCATGCGCCCGGTGTCCGTAACCGACCAAATCCTTATAAAAGCCAATCGTATCAGGAGTATTGAAACAAAAGGGGTGAGTATGATAGACGAAGATATCCGCTCGGAATTTATCGCTATTGTAAACTATGGAATCATTGCTTTGATACAACTTGAGTTGGGATATGCCGAAACAGCGGACATCAGTAATGAAAAAGCATTGAATCTCTACGATAAATACTCCGGACAGACATTGAATTTGATGCTGGCTAAAAATCATGACTACGATGAAGCATGGCGAAGTATGCGTATCGGTTCATATACCGACCTTATTTTGATGAAAATTTATCGTACGAAACAAATGGAGAACCTGAAAGGTGATACGCTTGTTTCGGAAGGGATTGACGCCAACTATATGGATATGATAAATTATTCCGTTTTCGGATTGATAAAATTGGAATTTGAGAGTTAAGAAAATACATAGTGGTATAGATGCGATAGTCAATCTTTGCCGGTTTATCCTGTCGGGATTATTTCTCTTTTCCGGTTTCGTAAAGGCTATTGACCCGCTTGGTTCGCAATATAAAGTGCAGGACTATTTGGAGGCGTTTGGTGTAGCTGCCTGGTTCCCTGCCTGTGTTTCGTTGGTATTTTCTATCATTTTATCTTCATTGGAGTTCGTACTCGGCGTTTTTCTTTTCTTCGGAATCTGGCAAAAAAGAACGACCATCGTTGCTTTGCTTTTCATGCTGGTTATGACTCCATTTACCTTTTACCTTGCTTTGACGAATCTTGTTTCAGATTGCGGTTGTTTTGGTGATGCATGGGTGCTGACTCATTGGCAGACATTCTGGAAGAATGTTTTCTTGCTGGGTATTGCTGTATTAGTCTTTCAGGAGAGAAAACGGATTATACGATTGGTTAGTATAAAATCGCAAGGATGGATAGCGTGGTATGTTTTACCTTTTATTGTGATTCTTTCGATATATTGTCTGATGTATTTGCCTATTTTTGATTTTCGTCCGTACAAAACAGGTGTGAATATTCGTGAGAGCATGGGCATTCCGCCCGATGCCAAACCTAGTGTATATGAAAGTATCTTTATTTTGGAAAAGGACGGACAAAAGAAAGAATTTACGTCAAATAACTATCCCGATACTACATGGACGTTTGTGGATGTTCGCAATGTGTTGAAGAAGAAAGGATACGAACCTCCTATTGCCGATTTCTCAATGATAGACTTGCCATCCGGAGAAGACATTGCCGAACAAGTGCTGACAGACGAAGATTATACGTTTCTTTTGACGATTTGGTCTGTCGAAGAGGCTGACGATAGCAATATCGACCTTATCAATGAATTATATGACTATTGTACAGAAAACGGATATAGCTTTTACGGGTTGACTTCTTCGTCCGGTGAGCAAATAGAGCAATGGCGATATAAAACGGGTGCAGAATATCCTTTTTGCTTAACAGACCCCATCGCATTAAAGACCATGATACGTTCCAATCCGGGACTGATGTTGATAAAAAACGGCATCATCTTGAATAAATGGAGTGATAAGGATTTGCCTAACGAATATGTGTTGAATGATAGATTGGAAAACATCCGGTTAGGAGAAATGAAACAGGACAAAAAAATCAATTCCATTGGCATCATCATTTTCTGGTTTGTATTACCTTTGTTGATAGTGAGTGGAATTGACGATCTGTTCGTTCGTCGCAGATTCAGACGCAAGCTGATAGAAGAGTTACCAAATTTGACACACCTTTTAATAAAAAAAGAATATGAGAAAAAAGATTGTTGCGGGAAATTGGAAAATGAACAAAACTCTCCAAGAGGGAGTTGATTTTGCCAAAGAACTGAGTGAAGTATTTGCTACCGAAAAACCAGATTGTGAAGTAATACTATGTACGCCTTTTATACATTTGGCATCGGTAGTTCCGGTTGTTAAAGGTATCGGAGTAGGTGCGCAAAACTGTGCAGACAAAACGGAAGGTGCATATACGGGAGAAGTTTCCGCGCAAATGGTAGCCTCAACAGGTGCTAACTATGTGATTTTAGGACATTCTGAACGTCGCGCCTATTACGGTGAGACAATTGCCATACTGAAAGAAAAGGTACAATTAGCTCTTGCTGCCGGTTTAACGCCTATTTTTTGTATCGGCGAAGTACTGGAAGAACGTGAAGCCAACAAGCAGAACGAAGTAGTCAGGGAGCAGTTGTCCGGTTCTTTGTTTGACCTTTCTGCTGCTGAGTTTTCCAAAATCGTTATTGCTTACGAGCCCGTATGGGCTATTGGTACGGGAAAAACGGCGACATCGGCACAAGCGCAGGAGATTCATGCTTATATTCGCTCCGTTATCGTTGACAAATATGGAAAAGAAATTGCCGGCAATATTTCTATCCTTTATGGAGGAAGTTGCAAACCATCCAATGCAAAAGAATTGTTTGATAATCCGGATGTTGACGGTGGTCTTATTGGAGGAGCTGCCCTGAAGGTGGCTGATTTCAAAGGTATTATTGATGCTTTCAAGAAATAAAGACAATGAGAGAATGAAACATATCTATCCACCATCTATTGTTTCGCTTTCCAAAGGAACTTCATACCAGGGAAAAAGGAAAATAATAGTATGCGGCATTTTTATATTGTTTTCCTTGCTTTATGCCCAAGCGCAAAGCACTATCATAACGGCTCTTCAAGAGAGAACGGAAGGCGAAGGAAAAATTACGATCCATCAGGCTCCTCACATAGAAGCCTTGTTAGGTACAAAATATACGGGTGATGGAGAGAAAATAGTAAAAACCTCCGGTTATCGAGTACAACTATATGCCGGCAACAACTCCCGGGAAGCGCACAACTATGTGATAGCTCTCGCTTCAAGAGTGAGGGAGCTTTTTCCGGATACGGAGGTATATACTTTCTTTACTCCTCCTCGTTGGATTTGCCAAGCAGGAGATTTTTCAACTATCGAAGAGGCTGATGCTATGTTGCATCAATTTAAAAGCCTTCTTCTACTTAAAGATATGTTTATAGTTAAAGAACAGATAAACATCCGTTTATAATACGCTATCCTAACTATGCCGGAAGAAGAAAAGACAAGTTCTGTTTTGAATGATTTGCAAAATCATTATCGTAGCATTATTACTTTATTGGGAGAAGATGCCGGTCGTGAAGGATTACTCAAAACTCCCGAACGAGTGGCGAAAGCCATGCTGACATTTACCAAAGGTTATGGAATGAATCCGGACGATGTACTTCTGTCAGCCAAGTTTCAAGAAGAATACAGCCAAATGGTAGTAGTGAAAGACATTGATTTCTTTTCCCTCTGCGAACATCACTTAATTCCCTTTTATGGAAAAGCGCATGTGGCTTATATCCCAAATAAATATATTACGGGATTGAGTAAAATTGCCCGTGTGGTTGACATTTTTTCCCATCGTTTGCAAGTGCAAGAGCGAATGACTTTACAAATCAAAGAATGTATTCAGCGAACGTTAGACCCCTTGGGTGTAATGGTTGTCATTGAAGCGAGGCATCTTTGTATGCAAATGCGAGGGGTAGGAAAGCAAAATGCCATAACAACCACTTCCGATTTTACAGGGGCTTTTAACAGGGCAAAAACACGTGAAGAGTTTATGAATCTTATCAGATGTTGAATGAAAAATTGAGAATACTATTTAAAGACCTCACTTTGTACGACAAAGACCTTATTACCTCTTATACATTACGTAGTAAATATCGTAATTGCGACTTGTCTTTTTCCAACCTTTGCAGCTGGAGATTCTTATATCATACTAAATTTGCGATAATTAACGGATTTCTTGTTTTTAAGTTTTGGCTTAGCGATAACAAATTGGCTTATATGCAACCTCTTGGAGAAGGGGACCTGAAAGAGTTGTGTAACATTCTGGCGGCAGATGCCTGTATGGAAGGAAAACCTTTTCTCATGCTCAGTATTTGTCCGGACATGAAAAATCAATTGGAAAATATATTACCGGGATTACTATTCACTTGTAAAAGAGATTATTCCGACTATATCTATTTGCGTGAGGACTTGGTTACACTGAAAGGAAAGAAATATCAACCTAAAAGAAACCATATCAATAAATTCAAGAAAGAATATAATTACGAATATGTTCCTGTTACTTCCGATACCATTCAAGATTGTTTGTTGTTGGAGATAGAATGGCAAAAAACAAATGAGCAAAGACAAGGCAAAGATGCAAGCGAAGAAAATCAGGCAGTAGTCTATGCCCTTCATCATTTTGAAGAATTGGGGTTGATGGGAGGAATATTGTATGCCAATGGAAAAATAGCAGCATTTACTTATGGTATGCCTATCAACCAAGATACTTTCGGGATACATGTGGAAAAAGCCGATATAAATATAAATGGAACCTATCCAATGATCAATCACGAATTTGCCTGTCGGATCCCGGAACAATATAAGTATCTCAACCGGGAAGAAGATTTGGGTATCGAGGGGCTTCGGAAAGCAAAATTGTCTTATTATCCGGAGATCGTCTTAGATAAGTATATAGCACACTTAACAGAAGAAGTATTGTTATGAATGTGAAAGAACAAGTAAAAGATTTATGGAGGATTTGTTTTGACGATGCAGCCGATTTTGTAGATATGTATTTTCGTTTGAGGTACAGGGAAGAAATGAATCTGTTTATTCAAAAAGACAACAAGATGATTTCCGCACTTCAATTGATTCCTTACCCCATGACTTTTTGTGGTACAACCATTCAGACTTCTTATATTTCCGGCGCTTGTACGCATCCTGATTATCGTAGGAAAGGCGTCATGCACAAGTTGCTTTTACAAGCATTTGCACGAATGTATTCCGAGGGTGTGCTACTAAGTATGCTCATTCCCGAGCAGCCTCGATTGGTCAATTACTACGGTTGTATGGGGTATGTATCTGTCTTCAATTACTCAAAACGCATTTGGGAACTTGCAGAAATCATTAAAGCCGGCGAAAACATCCAAATAGAACAGAGTGTGAAATATCGGGATGATATCTACGATTATTTTAACCGGAAAATGTCGGAACGTCTTTGCTGTGTCCAACATACAAAAGCGGATTTTGGCATTATTTTAGCCTATCTGTTTCTTTCAAAAGGGATTCTTTTTTTGGCTGTTCGAGGAGAAGAACGAAAGATAGAAGGTATCGCTTTTGTGATAGCTAAAAAGGAAACAGGGTATGTCAATGAATTATTTGCTGAAAATCCGGAAATAGAAAACGAATTACTCAGACAGGTGGCGATACAATGTAAATGTAACCGATTAGCTGTTATTAGCCTCCCCGAAAACAAGTCGAAATCATTTCCTCTGGGTATGGCACGCATTATTGATGCAAAAGGTATATTGAACTTGTTTGCCGCCACACATCCGGAAATTGAAATGAACATAGAGTTACATGACACGGATCTATGTGTTAATAACGGCTATTATTACCTCCTGAACGGCAAATGCATCGCTAACGCAAACAAATTGATGGAAGTACACAAACAACTGAGTATAGGCGAATTGACAGAAATGGTAGTAAGCGGAATGCAACCCTACATGAGTTTGATGATTAACTGAAACGCTGAGTTATTTCTTCTTGATTCCTTTATATACCAGGAAAGCGACTACTGCTATGCCGGCGCCAATAAATATAATACCTATTTCATGGCTGTATTCGTTTACTTTAATTAATAACTGTTCTTCGTTTTCAATACCGGGAATCTTGGAAAGATAGTATCCGATAGCGGCAAGTATGCCGTTCCAAATACCTGCGCCCAAGGTAGTATAAATGAAAAACGGACGTATCTTCATACGAACTAAACCGGCAGGAATAGAAATCAACTGGCGGACAGCAGGTATCAATCTTCCGATGAAAGTGGATAAAGCTCCATATTTGTTAAAATATGCTTCGGCATATTTCACTTTGTTTTCATTCATTAAACAGATATGTCCCAAGCGACTATTGGCGAATTTATATACAATAGGTCGTCCTAACCATTTGGCTAAATAATAATTAATGAAAGCGCCGATATTCGCTCCTATCGTGGCAAAGAGAACAACCAAAATAATATTTATATCGTCATTTACCGCTGCTTTATAAGCTGCCGGAGGAATAACTATCTCCGAAGGAAGAGGAATAAACGAACTTTCAATGGTCATTAACAAAGTAATCGTCCAATAATTGAGATGCGCTAAGCACCATTGAATGAAAGTTCCCATAAAAAAGTATTACTAAAATATCTTTTTTTCTTTTTTTACTTTTTTCTCAAACTTTTCGATAGTTTCCAGCAATTCCAAACCAAGGGATTCATCCCCTTCATAATATTCCTGAATAAGGGTTTTGAGTTTGTCGTCGGTAGGCATACCGAGTTGCTTATGAATTTTAATAAGTTTTTTCCAGTCTTTGAGGCGTATATAGGTAAGTATTAAAAACATATTGGTTATTATACTGTTGGTATCTATAGAAATTGCTTGCTCCAAAGCCTTTTTCGCCCGTATCAAATCGCCTGTATCCAAACAATATTCACCTACTTGCGTCAGCGCATATATGTCGTCTGTATTTTTACTTAATATCTTATCCCAACATTTTCCCGCTTTTTCCTCTTCCTCTTCTTCATTATACATTCGCCCGTCTAACAAATAAGCATCGAGATAATTGGGAAAGAGCGTTTCCATAGTTCGACAAAGGTCGTGAGCTTCGCCATAATGCCCCATCCTGTAAAAACACGTTGCAAGATTGGCATAAACGTCCATTTTCTTTGGCTCGTCCAATTCATTTGTCCCTTGAAGGGCTTTTTTATAATAAACACAAGCCTGCTTCCATTCTTGCATCTCGCTGTAACAGCCTCCAATATACGAGTAAACATATTCTGCAAGGAAACTTTCAAGTAATAACACATCTTTATATTCCTTGACACTTTCTTCGTAATTCTCCAATTGATACAAAGAATGAGCTTTAAACAGATGTGCATCTCCTGAATTGACATTGCTGATTAGTGCAAAATCACATGCTTCGATTGTCTTATCGTACTGTTCTTGAGAGAAATAGACTTTTGCCAGCCCTACCCAGTAATCAGCGGAATAAGGCTGTTTGTCTATCAGCATATTGAAATAATAGATAGCTTCTTCATTTTTCTCAATGTTGTGACAATATTCTGCTACCATCCCAATTAGATTCTCATCGTTCGGAGCAAGTATGACCGCTTTTTGAAGCCAAAACAGTCCCTGTGAAAAATGGTTCGTCTGAATGAAAAGCTCAGCTACCGTTACACACAAATCTCCGTCTTCTTCATCTGAAAGCGTATCTAATATGATTTCGGCTTCCGATAGCTTATTTTCCATGAGCAGTATTTCTACTCGCAACATTTTAGTTTCTATGGAAAGCTCGTCATCAATAAACTCTGCAATTCTTTTAGCGTCTTCCAGCTGTCCCTTATCGATATATGAATAAGCCAACGATGTTAATATCTCTGCATGATCGGGAAACCAGTTCAATCCGCATACAAGGGCTTCATAAGCTTCGTCGGGTTTATCATGCAGTTCGTACCATTCGGCAATTTCCAATATTTGTTCTGCATCCAGATAAAAGTTTTGCTTGTCTGATTTCTGCGATTCGTATCGAGCAATTAGCCAGACTAATTCTTTGTCTTCTTCGGGCGTAGTATTTGCTTTATTCATTTCCGAGTACTGTTTATCTTTCCCCAAGCATCTTTAAGACCGACGGTACGGTTGAACACAAGAGAGTTTGGAGTTGAATTTTTATCCACATTGAAGTAACCGATTCGCTGGAATTGTAAGTAAGAAAACGGTTTTAATTCCGCCGCATATTTTTCTACATAACATTTTGTCAGCACTTTCAAAGAGTCAGGGTTTAATAATTCACGAAAATCGGCAGTTTGTTCTGCACCTGGGTTTTCTACTTTGAAAAGACGATCATACAAACGGACTTCTGCCGGTAAACCGTATGCACAACTTACCCAATGCAGCGTACCTTTTATTTTCCGGTTGCTTTCGGGCATACCGCTTCTGGTAGTAGGGTCATATTCACAATAAATTTCTTCTATTTCTCCGACTTCATTTTTTTTGCATCCGGTACACTTTACGATGTAAGCATTTTTTAAACGGACTTCTTGTCCGGGCGTCATTCGAAAGTAATTCTTCGGAGCCTCTTCCATAAAGTCGTCACGTTCTATCCATAATTCACGGTTAAACTCTATGGTATGGGAGCCGGTTGTTTCATCTTCGGGATTGTTAATGGCTTCTAAGGCTTCCGTTTTCCCTTCAGAATAGTTGGTAATGATGAGTTTCACGGGATTTAATACGGCAGACACACGCAAGGCACGGGCATTGAGATCTTCCCGCACAGCAGCTTCCAAAAGAGAAACGTCGTTCAGCGCTTCATATTTGGTATAACCAATCATGTCAACAAACTTGCGAATAGCTTCGGGTGAATAACCACGCCGGCGATAACCGCACAAAGTAGGCATTCGCGGGTCATCCCATCCATTAACCAATCCCTCTTTGACCAAAGTGAGTAATTTCCGTTTACTCATGACGGTATAAGTGAGGTTCAAACGATTAAATTCCATTTGCCGGGGGCGATAGTCTCCTTTTCCAAAGATAGGACTTTGCTGTAGTTCATCTACAAAATAATCGTACAGCGGACGGTGTACTTCAAATTCTAATGTACACAAGGAATGAGTAACCCCTTCAAAGAAATCGCTTTGTCCGTGTGCGAAGTCATACATGGGATAAACTTTCCAGGTATCTCCCGTACGATGATGCGGATGTTTGATAATACGATAAATAATCGGGTCGCGAAAGTGCATATTCGGGTTTGTCATATCTATTTTGGCGCGAAGAACCATAGCTCCTTCTTCCATTTCGCCTGAATTCATTTTCTTAAACAGTTCCAAACTTTCCTCCATTGGACGATTACGATAAGGGCTTTCTGTTCCAAAACGAGTGGGAGTGCCTTTTTGTTCAGCAATTTGTTCAGAAGTTTGCTCGTCCACGTAAGCTTTTCCTTGTTTAATAAGTTCTATGGCAAAATCCCATAATTGTCCAAAATAGTCCGATGCATAATAAACATTCTCCCACTGGAAACCCAGCCATCGAATATCTTCTTGAATAGAATCCACGTATTCAACGTCTTCTTTTACCGGATTCGTATCGTCAAAACGCAGATTACATATTCCATTATATCTTTCGGCAATACCAAAATCCAGACAAATAGCTTTAGCATGCCCAATGTGGAGATAGCCATTGGGCTCAGGAGGAAAACGGGTTTGTATCTTTTTTTCGTTTTTGTTTTCTCTTAAGTAGTTCTCAACAGCCGTTTCAATAAAGTTAAGGCTTTTCTTTTCAGTTGATTTTTCGTTTTTTATATCTGTCATCGTACCAATAGATTCATTTATGGATGGTAGGCAACGCTAATCGTTAAATTAGCATCATTATGCCACAAAAGTAAAAGAAATATTTATTTTATAACCTATCGGGTAATCAAAACAGGAAAAGAATTGAATGAATTACAGTGTGAAGTATCGGAATTGAGATTTTATTTTTTATTAAGATGATGAGTTTACTCCTGAAATTGCTATCCCTACTTTGCAAATATCGAAATAAAAAGACTATATTTGTCGCATAAAATGGAGTGAAGATATGGAATCATTTTACCGTACACATTCTTATTTAGTAGAACATATCCATTCTCTCGTTCGAAGAGATCTCATGGATGAGATTGATTGGAACGACCGCTTGATTGGTATTAAGGGAACGCGTGGGGTAGGTAAAACCACTTTTTTACTCCAATATGCTAAAGAGAAATACGGAACAGATCGTTCCTGCCTCTATGTCAACATGAACAATTTTTATTTTTCCGAACATTCCATTGTGGATTTTGCCGATGAATTTCGAAAAAGAGGAGGGAAAGTACTGCTGATAGATCAAGTTTTTAAATATCCTAATTGGAGTAGGGATTTACGTATTTGTTACGACCGTTTTCTGGATGTAAAGATTGTTTTTACAGGTTCGTCGGTGATGCGTTTGAAAGAAGAGAATATGGATTTGCGGAATATTGTAAAAAGTTATAATTTGCGTGGGTTTTCATTCCGCGAATTTCTTAATTTGCAAACGGGAATGAGATTTCATGCTTATTCGTTGAATGAGATTCTTTCCAATCACGAACAGATAGCTAAAGGAATACTTGCCAAAGTGCATCCGTTAGATTATTTGCAAGATTATTTACATCATGGGTTTTACCCGTTTTTTCTCGAAAAACGTAATTTTTCGGAGAATTTGCTGAAAACAATGAATATGATGTTGGAAGTAGATATTCTCCTTATTAAACAAATAGAATTGAAATATCTGGCTAAGATAAAAAAATTGTTTTACTTATTGGCAACAAAGGGAGCCAAAGCTCCTAACGTCAGCCAATTAGCTGCCGATATACAAACATCCCGTGCTACGGTAATGAATTATATCAAATATTTGACTGATGCCCGTCTCATTAATATGGTATATCAAAGGGGAGAAGAATTTCCTAAAAAACCCTCGCAAGTGATGATGCACAATACGAACCTAATATACACCATTTATCCGGTGAAGATAGAAGAACAAGATGTAATTGATACTTTCTTCTTGAATACCATGTATAAAGACCATAAATTGCATAAAGGAGACAAGCACATATCTTTCTGGGTGGACGAAACAATTCCTTTCAAAATTTGTTGCGAAGGGAACAAAATAAAAAATAATCCGTACATGAAATATGTCCTGCATAATACTGATATAGGAAAGGAAAATCAAATACCACTTTGGATTTTTGGATTTTTGTATTGATATCGATATCATTCATAATAGTATAAAATTAAACAAGTGAGAAATATAACCAAACTGAAAAAAATAATCATCAACGGATATAAATCTATTTCTCCGGACAAGTCTGTAACCATTAAACTGGAAGATATAAATATACTTTTGGGAGCCAATGGATCAGGGAAAAGTAATATCATCAGTTTTTTTAAGATGCTCAATTATATGATGACGGGTAGTTTTCAAATGTTTGTGGAAAAAACAGGTACAAGCCAACTCTTTTTGCACTATGGCTCTAAACACACGTCTGCCATTAAAGGAGAATTGCATTTTGAAAGTAATACTCATTATGATAATTATATTTTTCAGTTAACGCATGCTACTCCTGACCAGTTAATAATTACCTCAGAAGAAATTGTTGGGGGAGAAAAAGGTAGTGAAACCCCTCACATGCTAAAACTAAATTCCGATTTCAAAGAGTCGGCGTTGATAAACAGTACGGATACCACTATTGCCATCATCCGTAAAATATTAAGCAATTGCAAAGTTTACCAATTTCATGATTCTTCATCAGAAAGTCCAATCAGGCAATCTTCTCCAACCAATACGGTAAATCATTTACAAGCAGAGGGCAATAATTTGGCTTCATTTCTTTATTTGTTGAAGAAAGATCATGTTTCTAATTATAATAAAATAGTTAGTTATATCAAGCTAATCATGCCCCAGTTTAAAGATTTCTATCTGGAACCTAATGAAGGGGATACGTCATGCTGAATTGGGTTGATATTTCACCGAATGATTATGTTTTACTTCCGCAACAATTCTCAGATGGAACCATCCGCTTTATTGCATTGGCTACCCTATTGCTGCAACCGGATACCATGATGCCCCGAGTTATCATTGTGGACGAACCGGAATTAGGACTTTATCCTTATGCCATCAACCAATTAGTCGAAATGATAAAAGAAGCCGCTAAGCATACGCAAATAATTGTAGCTACGCAGTCTCCCGGACTTGTTGATGAATTTTCAGCTAACCAGATTACGATTATTGAACGAGATGAAGAAAATGAATGTACTATCGTTAATCAGCTAAATAAAAAAAACTGGCAGAATGGCTAAAACATTATTCATTAAGCGAATTATGGGATAAAAATGTCATAGGGGGACGCCCATGAAGGTAATACTGAACGTACTGTGCGAAGGGCAGACAGAAGAACGTTTTGTCAACAAAGTATTAAAAAGTTACTTAAAAGAATTTGGAATTGTTGTTAAAGCTCAAATTCTTGTTACCAATAAAAAAAGAGTTGTAAAGGTGGAATGCTTAGTTATGATCAAGTAAAGAGAGATTTGAGTACATGGATGAAAGAATGGGTTGAAAAATTAGAAAAGATAGCTTTATCCCCTCAAAATAATAGGACATCGGTTATCTCATGTTTATAATGTATGAAGTTATAATGTCTTAAAAGTAACAACTTAAATAATATAATTATGGCTAAACAAAAGAAATTTATTACTTGTGATGGTAATCAGGCTGCCGCTCATATCTCGTATATGTTCTCGGAAGTAGCTGCTATTTACCCCATCACTCCCTCGTCAACAATGGCAGAATATGTGGACGAATGGGCTGCCGCAGGGCGTAAGAATATTTTTGGTGAAACGGTATTGGTACAAGAAATGCAATCCGAAGGTGGAGCAGCGGGAGCCGTTCACGGTTCGCTTCAAGCCGGTGCATTGACTTCCACTTATACAGCTTCGCAAGGACTTCTCCTAATGATTCCTAATATGTATAAGATTGCCGGAGAATTATTGCCTTGCGTGTTTCATGTATCGGCGCGTGCCTTAGCTTCGCATGCACTTTCTATTTTCGGCGACCATCAAGATGTGATGGCTGCCCGCCAAACGGGTTTTGCCATGCTGGCGGAAGGCTCTGTGCAGGAAGTTATGGATTTGGCGGCTGTAGCTCATTTATCTACTATTCAATCTCGCGTTCCTTTTGTCAATTTTTTCGATGGTTTCCGTACATCACATGAAGTTCAAAAGATTGAAATGTTGGAAAACGATGATTTGGCTCACCTGATTGACCGGAATGCTTTAACCGATTTTCGCAAACGCGCTTTGAATCCGAGTAATCCCGTTGCTCGTGGTATGGCAGAGAATCCCGATACTTATTTCCAACATAGAGAAGCCTGTAACTCTTACTACGAAGCTGTCCCCGCTATTGTAGAAAAATACATGAACGAACTTTCCCAAATTACGGGACGTAAATATAGTTTATTCGATTACTATGGAGCAGGCAATGCAGACCGTGTGCTTATCGCTATGGGGTCTGTAACCGAAGCTGCTCGTGAGGCTATTGATTATCTGATAGCAAAGGGTGAAAAAGTTGGTTTGGTAGCCGTACATTTGTATCGTCCATTTTCTATAAAACATTTCATGGGCGCTATTCCCCAAACGGTGAAACGCATAGCTGTGCTTGACAGAACAAAAGAAGCCGGATCTAACAGCGAACCTCTTTATTTGGATGTGAAAGATTGTTTTTACGGACAACCTGATGCACCGGTTATCGTCGGTGGACGTTACGGTCTTTCTTCTAAAGACACTACTCCGGCTCAAATACTTTCCGTATTTGAAAATCTTGCTTTACCGGAACCCAAAAATCATTTTACTATCGGTATCGTGGACGATGTTACGTTTACTTCCCTCCCTGTAAAAGAAGAAATTGCTTTGGGAGGTGAAGGTATGTACGAAGCCAAGTTCTACGGGCTGGGAGCTGATGGTACGGTAGGTGCAAACAAAAATTCCATCAAGATTATCGGTGATAATACGGATAAATATTGTCAGGCATACTTTTCTTACGATTCTAAAAAATCGGGAGGGTTCACTTGCTCCCACTTGCGTTTTGGCAATAGTCCAATACGTTCTACTTATTTGGTAAATACCCCAAATTTCGTAGCTTGCCATGTACAGGCTTATTTGAGGATGTACGATGTAACACGCGGTTTGCGTCAAAACGGGACATTTCTTTTAAATACTGTCTGGACAGGCGAAGAACTTGCCAAGCACTTGCCCAATAAGGTAAAGCGGTATTTGGCACAAAAGAATGTATCCGTATATTATATGAATGCTACGCAAATTGCATTGGAAATAGGTTTGGGAAACCGTACCAACACTATTCTTCAATCGGCATTTTTCCAGATTACACAAGTTATCTCTGTTGATTTGGCTATTGAGCAAATGAAGAAATTCATCGTGAAATCTTATGGAAAAAAAGGCGAAGACATTGTAAATAAAAATTATGCAGCCGTTGATCGTGGCAGCGAATATAAACAGTTGATTGTGGACCCTTTGTGGGTTAATTTGCCCGATGACGAACCTGTTGCAAACAACGACCCTGCTTTTATTAATGAAGTGGTTCGTCCTATCAATGCACAAGATGGTGATTTGCTTCCTGTTTCCTCATTTAAGAATAGTGAAGACGGGACTTGGCTTCAAGGAACCGCCAAATATGAAAAGCGGGGCGTAGGAGCATTCGTTCCGGAATGGATTCCCGATAATTGTACGCAATGTAACAAATGTGCTTACGTTTGTCCTCATGCTGCGATACGTCCCTTTGTTCTCAATGCAGAAGAACAGAAAGGCGCCGGATTCATTACGTTAAAAGCTGTTGGAAAACAATTCGACGGGATGACTTTCCGTGTACAAGTTGCCGTATTGGATTGTTTGGGTTGTGGTAACTGTGCTGACATCTGTCCGGGTAATCCGAAGAAAGGTGGAAAGGCTTTGGCGATGAAAACAATCGAATCTCAATTAGCCGAATCTTCTCATTGGGAATATTGTACTACGAAAGTAATAAGTAAGCAACATTTGGTTGATACTAAAAGTAATGTAAAAAATTCACAGTTTGCCACTCCATTGTTTGAATTTTCCGGTGCTTGTTCGGGTTGCGGCGAAACGCCATACGTAAAATTGATTTCTCAATTGTTTGGCGATCGTCAAATGGTATCTAATGCTACGGGATGTTCTTCTATTTATTCGGGTTCCATACCTTCTACTCCTTATACTAAAAATGAAAAAGGGGAAGGTCCGGCGTGGGCAAATTCTTTGTTTGAAGATTTTTGTGAATACGGTTTAGGCATGCAATTGGCCAACGAAAAGTTACGCGAACGTATTGTCAAACTAATGAATGAAGCCATTGCCGACAATCAAACTCCTGCCGATTATAAAGAAGTATTTTCCACATGGGTTGAAAACAGAAATGATGCGGCTAAAAGTAAAGAGCTTGCTGAAAAGATAATCCCGATGGTGGAAACCGTGAAAGACCAATGCAGCATCAGTAAGGGTATTTATGAACTGAAATCATACTTGGTAAAACGTTCCCAATGGATTATTGGCGGCGACGGCGCCTCTTACGATATAGGCTACGGGGGGCTTGACCATGTTATTGCTTCCGGTAAGGATGTGAATATTCTTGTACTTGATACGGAGGTTTACTCCAATACCGGTGGACAATCATCGAAAGCTACTCCGGTGGGAGCTATCGCTAAGTTTGCCGCCTCAGGTAAAAGAGTACGGAAAAAAGATTTGGGATTAATGGCTACTACCTACGGTTATGTGTATGTGGCTCAAATAGCTATGGGAGCCGATCAAGTTCAAACGTTGAAAGCCATTCGTGAAGCGGAAGCTTATGCCGGTCCATCCTTGGTTATTGCCTATGCCCCCTGTATTAATCATGGTTTGAAAGCTGGCATGGGAAAATCGCAAGCAGAGGAAGAAGCTGCCGTTAAATGTGGATATTGGCATTTATGGCGGTATAATCCTACTCTCGAAGCAGAAGGAAAGAATCCGTTTACACTTGATTCCAAAGAACCGGAATGGTCTGAATTTTCAAACTTCTTGAAAGGCGAAGTGCGTTATACTTCCTTGTTAAAACAATATCCTGCCGAAGCCGGCGAACTCTTTCAAGCTGCGGAAGATAATGCAAAATGGAGATATAACAACTACAAACGTTTGGCTAATCAGGTGTGGGAAAACGTAGAGTAACTGATTTTACTTTTGTGACTTATAAGAAGAGGCGACTGGAAATTGGGTCGCCTTTCTTCTATTTATTTCCATTTCGCCTTTCTCCAATAATGAGTTTGGATTTTATTTGTCTGTTCTGATAAAAAGAGCGACTTTAGCTTAGCAAACTATTACATGAAAAATGATGCTTAGCAAACTTAAATTTAATCAATTTTATCTTAAAGATACTTCGTTTGTCAATTTGATGACACGTCGAATTTTTAATGTTCTCCTTATTGCTAATCCATACGATGCTTTTATGTTGGAAGATGATGGACGTATTGACGAAACGATTTTCAACGAATATACTTCCCTCTCCCTCCGCTATCCACCACGTTTTTCACAGGTCTCTACAGAAGGAGAAGCTTTGGCTTTACTAAAAAATATGCCATTCGACTTGATTATCTGTATGCCCGGAACGGGAGATAATGATAGTTTTGATATAGGAAGGCGTATCAAAGCCATTTATAAAAAAATTCCGACAATAATTCTCACTCCGTTTAGTCATGGAATAACGAAACGTATTGAAAACGAAGATTTGAGTGCGTTTGATTACATCTTTTGCTGGTTGGGAAATACCGATTTGCTGGTTTCGATTATCAAGTTGATTGAAGACAAAATGAATCTTGAACACGATGTAGAGGTAGGAGTACAATTCATTTTGTTGGTAGAAGACGGTATCCGTTTTTACTCCTCAATGTTGCCCAGCCTCTATAAATTCGTATTGATGCAAAGTAGGGAATTTTCAACCGAAGCGCTGAACGAACATCAACGAACACTGCGTATGCGTGGGCGACCCAAAATAGTATTGGCGCGTACGTATGAAGAGGCTATGACCTTGTACGACAAATATGGAAACAATGTGTTGGGAGTAATTACCGACGTGCGTTTTCCGCGTGAAGGGGTAAAAGATGCTATGGCTGGCATCAAACTTTGTACCGAAATCAGGAAAAAAGACCCTTTTGTGCCAATTATTATTCAATCTTCCGAAACAGAGAATGAAATGTACGCCTCTAAATTTGGAGCCAGTTTCATTAATAAGAATACAAAAAAACCGGATGTTGATTTACGTCACGCCGTTTACGAAGATTTTGGGTTCGGCGACTTTATATTTCTCAATCCCAATACACACAAGGAAATAGCTCGTGTGCGAAACTTAAAAGAATTACAAAACATTCTTTTTGCCGTCCCTACCGAATCTTTTTTGTATCATATCAGCCGTAACCATATTTCACGCTGGCTTTATTCTCGCGCCGTATTTCCTGTAGCGGAATTTTTAAAACCCATTACGTGGGAAAGTCTGCAAGATGTAGATGCCCATCGTCATCTTATTTTTGAGTCCATCGTGAAATATCGAAAGATGAAAAATCAAGGAGTTGTTGCTATCTTTCAACGTGACCGCTTCGATTCCTATTCCAACTTTGCGCGTATCGGCGAAGGGTCTTTGGGAGGAAAAGGGCGTGGACTGGCTTTCATTGACACAATGGTAAAACGTCATCCCGAATTTGAAGGATTTGAACATGCACGAGTAGTTATTCCAAAAACACTCGTACTCTGTACCGATATATTCGACGAGTTTATGGAAAGCAATGAGCTCTATCAAATAGCTCTTTCGGAAAATATGGACAATGACCAAATACTTCATTATTTTCTTAAAGCCAAACTTCCCGACGGATTGGTCAATGACTTCTTTGCTTTTATGGACGTGGTGAAATCACCCATAGCTATTCGCTCGTCGAGTTTGTTAGAAGATTCCCATTATCAACCTTTTGCCGGTATATACAGTACCTACATGATTCCTTATCTGGATGATAAATATGAAATGTTGCACATGCTGTCCGATGCCATTAAAGGAGTGTACGCTTCGGTCTATTTTCGTGACAGTAAGGCATATATGCAGGCAACATCCAATGTGATAGATCAAGAAAAAATGGCAGTGGTGTTGCAAGAGGTTGTCGGCAATCAGTATGGCAACAGATATTATCCATCCATGTCCGGCGTGGCGCGCTCGCTTAATTATTATCCAATCGGTGAAGAGAAGGCGGAGGAAGGGATTGTAAATCTCGCTTTGGGATTGGGGAAATATATTGTGGACGGAGGTTTAACACTGCGTTTTTCACCCTATCATCCGAATCAGGTATTGCAAACAAGCGAAATGGAAATTGCGCTGAAAGAAACGCAAACGTTCTTTTATGCTCTCGATTTAAAAAATGCCGGACAAAATTTTTCCATTGACGATGGTTTTAATCTGTTGAAACTTCGCATAAAAGATGCCGAAAAAGACGGTTCATTACGCTACCTTGCTTCTACTTATGATCCTCACGATATGGTTATCCGAGACGGGATTTATCCGGGTGGACGTAAAGTGATGACTTTTGCCAACGTTTTACAACATGATGTTTTTCCTTTAGCTCCTATTCTTCAAATGGTGCTTAAATACAGTTGGAAGGAAATGCGACGGCCTGTGGAGATAGAGTTTGCTGTTACATTAGATCGAAATATTGAAAAGGCGGGAATATTTTATCTGCTTCAAGTTCGTCCTATTGTAGAGAGCAAACAGGTGTTAAATGAAGATTTGAAGAAAATTTCCGATGAAAAATTAATCCTCCGTTCCAACAATTCTTTAGGACATGGTACCATGGATGACATCTATGATGTTATTTACGTAAAAACAGCTGATTACGTTGCTTCCAATAATCCCGCTATCGCGATTGAAATTGAAAAATGGAATCGTCGATTCTTAGACGAAAATAAAAACTATATTTTAATAGGACCCGGACGTTGGGGAAGTAGCGATAGTTGGTTGGGTATCCCTGTAAAATGGTCGTATATTTCCGCTGCTCGCATTATCGTAGAAGCAGGATTGACAAACTATCGAATAGATCCCAGTCAAGGGACGCATTTTTTTCAAAATCTAACTTCGTTTGGAGTAGGCTATTTCACTATCAATACTTATATGAATGATGGGGTGTATAATCAGGAATTTCTTGACAGGCAACCAGCCATAGAGGAAACAAAATATTTACGCCATGTACGTTTTGACAAACCGGTTGTAGCAAAAATGGATGGAAAGAAAAAGCAAGGGGTTGTGATGCTGCCGGAAAGTGAGAAATGAAATTGAGATTGATATATTAGGGATATAAGTAGTGTCTAAAATATAATGTCGTATTTTCCGCCACAATTAGTCAACACCTCCGCCAATCGTTCTTTGAGATTCTCAAAACAGCCATATGCCTCAAAAGGTATCCATTGATACTTGATTCTTCTCCAAAGAATTTCAATCAAGTTCAATTCGGGAGAACAGGCCGGTAAAAAGAAAACCAATACCTCCTTTTCCTTCCATTCTTCTAATTTGGCAATGAACTTCTTTGATTTGTGGATGGGAGAATTGTCCAATATCACAACGGTTTTCTTATTTACTTGTGCAACAAAACGATCCATAAAACCGATAACTTTATCAGTATTGCAGGTAGATTCAAGCGCTTCAAAGAAAAGTGTATTCCTTCGGGTCATCAACCCGATGACATGCAGAAATTTCCCTTTAGCTGCCGGTAACAGTATCGGATTTTCTTTTCTTTGCCAGGCGCAAGGCACATTGGGGGTTAATCCGGAATGGCTTTCATCTCCAAAATAAAGGTCTATATATCCGCTGTCTTCCAGTGATTTAAGACTTTCCATGTGGGATTGTTTACGTTCAAACTCCTCCTGGTTGCGTTTGTGCCTTAAGGACAGTCGGGCTCTTTTCCAACTATAGTTGAGCTTCTTTTAAAAAATTCTGCAAAGTCTTTTTGCAGATGAGTATATGATGATGCTC
>SNRY01000247.1_pt1 | contig 19796 bp, 12 predicted proteins | sample 4693421 | NCBI WGS metagenome assembly SNRY01 (sample SAMN11003215, study PRJNA524138) | termite gut metagenome | isolation source: Bacteroidetes bacterial symbionts from single cell of protist host amplifed... | host: Streblomastix strix ... | reverse complement strand
CTAACGGCGTTATTTTGGTTACCAGCAAAAGAGGAGTTAAAGGTTCAGGCACAAAGGTGGACTTTAATGCTACTCTTTCAGCTAATATGGTTGCTTATATGCCTCAAATACAAACACTTTACGGACCTGGTAACGAGACGCTTGGTATGGGTGCATACGAATTAGAATCAGGCGGTTTCGTGGAAAGGGTGTGGCAAGGAAGTACGTATAAAAGTATTTACAACAGTGAACCCCGAAACTTTGGACCGAAATACGACGGTAGCGATGTTTTGTATTGGGATGGAAAAGTCCGCAAGTATGAATCGTTGACCGACTCTCCATGGAAAGACTTGTTCCGGACAGGGTTCAATCAAACTTACGGTGTGTCCATTACAAATGGAGGGGAAAAATCGAATACTCGTTTTTCTTATACATTTGTGGATGACGCCCCTAACCAAATCAATAGCGATTATTCCAAACACAATTTTAATCTGTCGGGTGGCGTGAATATCTTGAGCAATCTGACGTTGGATTATTCGGCAAACTATATTCGCCAAAGCATCTACAATCGTCCGCTTCACGTCAATTGGATGGTAAATTCTTTCAGCGGTATAGCAGGCTCTTTTGACGACATACTGCTGCTGAAAGACAAAACGGTTACTAGTTTGGGCTATCGCAATGTTGCTTATTCACCGACAGAGAATAATTCGTTGACTCCCAATGAATCGTTGGCGTTTTCTATTCCTTATGGGAGTGCTATGAGTAACTATCTATGGCCTATTTTAGCAAACCAACAATTGGAAAACAACAGCCGTTTTATTGCGAGTGTAACACCAAGCTGGAAGATTTTTGATGAATTAACCTTGAGGGGACGGTTGTCCACCGACCTTACAGCCGAAAGTATTGAACAGAGAAAAGCGACGGCAAGGCCATTACTATTGTATCCTAACGAGCCGGAAGGAGAATTTGGTTTGATAGAAAAGAGCTATGAAATCTATTATGGCGATATCATGTTGATGTTTAACAAGGATATTACCGACAATATTGGCTTGATGGCAAACGTTGGCTTTCAAGGACGTAACGAAACTTCATACGGGACCCGTTTACGCACGGAAGGCGGTCTTTCTACCGAAAATTGGTTTCACATCAATGCCAGTATGAGAACGCCACATTATTGGCAGGATAAAATGGAATTTCTGAAAACTGCCTATTTTGGCACATTAGGTCTTTCTTTTGCACAGTCCCTATATTTGGAAGGTAACTTACGTCAAGAAAAAGTATCCACCCTGCGTCCGGGCAACAATGCCTATTTATATGGCGCGGCAAGCGCCAGTTGGATTCTTACCGAATCGTTAAAACAAGTTTTGCCTGCATGGTATGATTACGGTAAAATCCGTGTATCTTATGGGGTGGTTGGTAATGCACCCGAGGCTTACGCCGCCAATGTGGCTTATATTCAAAATTCAACCGCAGGCTTTGCCTATAATCAATCCTCAGGTTCTTACGGGAATGAAAATATCAAGCCTGAAACCAAATACGAATACGAAATCGGGTTGGAGAGCAGGTTTTTCCATAACCGCCTGGGATTTGAAGTATCATACTATAACAACAGAGTGGTTGACCAAATCTTGAATACTACTCTCCCACTATCTGCAGGGGCAACTTCTATCCTGTTGAATATCGGGGAATTGAAAAACCAGGGATTAGAAGTTACCTTGAATGGAACTCCGATTCAAACCCCTAACTTTAAGTGGGATTTACGATTTAACTATGCGATCAACCGTAATGAAGTCGTGAAACTAAATGATGGTACAGACCACATCCAACATGACGGAATAGACACTGGCGGCGGTGCGGTGGAATTGTGGTCAGTGGTGGGCAGACCCATGGGAGATATTTATGCATACTTACCCAAGACGGACGCAAATGGAAATAGAATTGTCGGATCCAATGGATTGTATACTATGGACAGTGCCGAGAGAGTGAATGTCGGCAATGTATTGCCTGACGCTGTTGGAGGATTTGGAACAACGTTCACGTACAAAGATTTATCATTAGACTTCTTGTTGGACTATCGTATCGGAGGCGATGTGATGAGTTGGGGTTATCAATATTCAATGTGTCTCGGAACCAATGTGGAATCTTTGGCTTACAGGGATGAAGAACATGGGGGTCTTTCTTATTATTTTAAGAATAATGAAAATACCGTAGCAAATATCGTTCCGGCCTCTGCATCTGCTGGTCCTAATGGAGAAAAAGTGCTCCATAATGGATATATTTTGCCTGGTGTTAATGAGAACGGACAGCCCAATACGCAGATTGTACCTGTTAGTTATTATTACAACCAGATGTACAATTGGGGCTCAAACCGTGATTATTCAAATTCTATCTTTGACAATTCATACTTAAAATTGCGTGAATTGAGTTTGAGTTATCGGTTACCTGCCGCTTTGACTAAAAAGTTTGCATGCAATAACTTAACGGTTTCTGCTTTTGGACGCAACTTGTTCTACATCTACAAAAATATGCCGATGTTTGACGCCGAAGCTACCGATGCTACTTCTTGGATTAGGCAATCTACCATTAGCGGTGCAACGGCTACGACCCGAACGGTTGGTCTCTCTTTACGGGCTAGTTTCTGATTTATATGATTCAATTAATTTAAAAATAACGAATATGAAAAAATATTCAATCATAACAATGATTGCGTTGGCAGTTTTTACATTCTGCCGCTGTAGTGATGATGCCTATAGCGAAAAATATGCAGACCCTTCCAAGGTATCAACAGCTTCTGTAGATAAACTGATGACTGGAGTTTTAATGGCGGGGCGGGATTATGTTACTCCGAATTATTGGCGTTTCTTTGCACGTGATAATCAAGATATAGGCGCTATTGCACAAACTTGGGGTATGACGGTAGATGCCGCTCTTTACGAAGGTGGATATCCTCCTTATGCAGATGAGGGATGGACTAAGTTTCAGCAAGTTTTGACACAGTTCAAGGTTTTGGAAAAGGTTTATAATGAATTAGGAGATGCCGAAAAAACAACATTCAAGCCCTATTATTTGGTAGGCAAAGCGTTTATGTATCTAACTTTGCTGCAAACGCTGGATGTATGGGGCGATATACCTTTCTCTGAAGCAGGTCTGTTGCCTGTAACCGGCGAAATCGTTTTTCCTCACTTGGATGATGCTAAAACCCTATACACAACGCTGTTGGATGATTTAGGAACCATTAACGACGAACTTTCCGGGTCCGGTTCGATTTCTGCTTCTTCGGATTTCATCAACGATGGAAGTGCGGAGAAATGGATCAAACTTATCAACTCTGTTCGTTTACGTGCTGCTATACGTGTTTCCTCTCAAGGAGATTTGGCTAGCAAGGGAGAGCAGATCATAAAAGAAATATTGGGAAATCCCGCTAAATACCCGGTGGTTACGGGCAGCGACGACATGATCAAGCTTGTGAACCGCCGCGAAGGAGACTTTAATTGGAGTCGTCTGGAAGGTATAACTGACTGGCGTGAATGTCGTTTGGCGTCGAAAGCCATGCTAGACGCTTTAACAGGCGACCCACGACTGCCGTTGATTTATGACAAAGTGCTGGGAGGACCTAACAAAGATAAATATGTTGGTGTAGATACGCACGATACCGAAGCTATAGTATCAGCCTTGATCAATGGTACTGGCGTTGAAGGTAACACCTGCCAGTATTCGTATGTGAACGAAACATCGTATAGGGACAACCACAATATTGAGGGCTATGTAGTAACGCCTTCCGAAATTGGATTTTACAAAGCTGAAGCTATTCTGAAAGGTCTTATCACAGGCGATGCCAAGGCAGAGTTTGTAAAAGCCATTAAAGAGTCCGTAGATTTATATGCCAAAATTAATGCAAATTCCGATGCACCGGATGCCACAATTGGGCGTAGTCCGAAAGTGGATATGTCTGCATGGAATGATGCTGCGATTGAGGCTTTTGCCGCATCAAAATGGCAAAATAACGTTCAATGCATCTATGAGCAATTATGGTTGCATTGTGGTATTATTTCTTCTCTAGAATCATGGAACACCATACGCCGGACGGGATTTCCTGCACTATATTATCCGACAGTGAACTCTGTGAAATACCCGACTGTTCCGCAGCGTTATAATATTCCGCAGGCTGAATGGACGACGAATCCAAATATTGAAAACGACGTCAATGCTTATCAGAAAGTGCTCTTTTGGGCAAAGAAAGTAGAATAGTCGTTTGCGATTATAGTAAGAAAGAGGCTGTTTTCCAAAACAGTCTCTTTTTTTGTGTCGGTATAGGTTGATATATAAAACGGTTCTTATTCTCTCTTTGTTTTCTTTTGAAAATACAAAAAAAATGGTCAATTTTGAAGCCGATATAAAGCTCTAAAACATCATGGAAGATTTTAAAAAGAAAAGTGGAAGTAACGATGTGAATGACAAGGAAATAGTATTTTCTAAATCCATCAAAGCAGGTAAACGGATCTATTACCTCGATGTAAAGAAAAACCGTAAAGACGAACTGTTTCTAGCTATTACCGAAAGCAAGAAAATAGTTCAAGGTGAAGGAGAAGATGCGCAAGTAAGTTTTGAAAAGCATAAAATTTTTCTCTATAAAGAAGACTTTGAGAAATTTATAACCGGTTTACAACAAGCCGTAGATTTTATTGAAGAAGAACAGGGAGTACATACCAGAAGAGATTATAACGAAATAGTTGAAGCTGAAAAGAACGAATCCTCCATTGTTGTTGCTGCAACCGAAGAAGAAAGTAAAGATTCCGGTATTATAAGCATTGATTTTGAGTAGTTTTTTGATATACTAGAAAAAGAAGTATTATTTTTGCAAAGCTTTTGCAGCGTTATGCGGATGGGAACGCATCGTGTGATGGCAAGTTAAGCGAACAGAAACTTAATTTAGAGTAACACAACAATGAAAACAATTGAACTTAAAGGAGCCGGAAGGCTCATTGCAGAACGTTCTTCCGAAAAGAGTAGAGCGTTAAAAGAAATTCGCAAAAACGACGGTGTACCTTGTGTGGTTTACGGCGGAAAAGAAAATATTCATTTTACCGTAGAAAGTGAAGCACTTCGTCATTTGGTTTATACACCGGACATTTATCTTGTCTATCTGGAAGTGGACGGATTGAAAATGACGGTTATTTTAAAGGAAATTCAGTTCCATCCTGTAAGCGATAAGATTTTACATATCGACTTCTTAGAAGTCAGCGCAACGAAACCTATCGTTATAGCGGTTCCTGTCCGGTTGGACGGTTTGGCAGAAGGGGTGAAATCAGGGGGTAAACTCGTGTTGCAAATGCGTAAATTATCAGTTAGAGCGTTGTATAAGAATATTCCTGAAAGGTTGGTTATAGACGTGAGTAGTTTAACTTTGGGGAAAACCATCAAAGTGAGCGAAGTGTCTTTTGACGGTCTTGAACTTCTGGATGTAAAAGACAATGTAATATGTGCCGTTAAGTTGACACGCGCCGCGAAAGGACTTGCCGCTACTACTTCAGATTCAGACAAAAAAGAGTAATGTTTTTATTGTAAATGAAATATTTGATTGCCGGGTTGGGAAACGTAGGTACGGAGTATCACGAAACCCGTCATAACATAGGATTCATGATATTGGATGCCCTCGCAAAGGCATCCAATGTTGTTTTTACCGATATGCGTTACGGAGCAACTGCCCTTTTATCGATAAAAAAACAACAGGCATTGCTGCTGAAGCCCTCAACTTTTATGAATCTTAGTGGGCTTGCCGTACGCTATTATATGCAAAAAGAGAAAATCCCTCTGGAGAATATTCTGATTGTAACGGACGATATTGCACTTCCATTCGGAACATTGCGTTTGAAGAGCAAAGGAAGCGATGCGGGGCATAACGGATTAAAGCATATTGCCGGCACATTGGGCACACAAGAATACGCCCGTTTGCGTTTCGGCATAGGAAACGCTTTTCCTCGCGGCAGACAAATAGATTACGTGCTTGGTAAGTTTGACAACGAAGACTTCCAAACAATAGACGAGCGAATGCAGACAGCCGGTGAGATTATTAAAAGCTTTTGCTTGGCAGGAGTTGACATAACCATGAATCAATTTAACAAAAGGGCGCATGTTTAATTATTCCCGCCGTCCAACTTCCGAAGTGAACGTTGGAGCTGTCCCCTTGGGCGGCAATAATCCTATCCGCTTCCAATCCATGACCAATACTTCCACCCGGGACACGGAAGCGTGCACGGAACAAATCAAACGGATAGTGGACGCAGGAGGAGAATACGTCCGCCTCACCACACAAGGAACAAAGGAAGCTGAAAATCTTCGGGAAATCAATGCTGCCCTGCGAAGCCAAGGTTATATGGTTCCTCTGGTAGCCGATGTTCATTTTAATCCGAAAGTAGCTGATGTCGCTGCGCTTTATGCGGAGAAAGTGCGCATCAATCCGGGTAATTACAGCCGGGAATTGCAGGAGATTCGCAATCATTTTATTCCTTTTCTGAATATCTGCAAAGAAAACCGGACAGCCATACGAATCGGAGTGAATCATGGTTCGCTTTCCGAACGAATGATGTCTCGCTACGGCGATACAGCCGAAGGCATGGTAGAATCGTGTATGGAATTTCTTCGCATCTGCAAGGAAGAGCATTTTACGGATGTAGTTATCTCCGTTAAAGCCTCGAACACGGTTGTAATGGTGAAAACCGTACGCCTCTTAGCTGCCGTCATGGAGAAGGAAGAGATGAACTTTCCGCTTCATCTGGGAGTGACGGAAGCCGGAGACGGAGAAGACGGACGTATTAAATCGGCTTTGGGCATCGGCGCCTTATTGGCAGATGGGCTGGGGGATACTGTCCGCGTATCTTTGAGCGAAGCACCGGAAGTTGAAATCCCTGTCGCCCGGAAGCTCGTAAATTATATTTTATCACGCGAAGGTCATCCTTATATTCCGGGTGTTGAAGCCCAAGGGTTCGATTACCTCTCTCTCTCACACCGAAGAACAAAAGCCGTGCGCAACATCGGTGGCGGAAACCTGCCTGTGGTAATAGCCTTTAGACCGGAGGAAAATGAGAAAACAAACCCGTATTTCACTCCGGACTATATTTATGCCGGACGGGCACTACCCGAAGTGCTTGAAGCCGGAACGGAGTACATACTTGATGCCGATGTTTGGGAAGGGCATGAGAATACCTTGCCGGCTTTTCATCAGGAACAACTTTTTGCTGTGGGAAGTTGCCGGGCAGAACTGAAATTTCTTTTTATCTCGCATCCGCTATGGAATGAAGAAACTGCGGCTTGCCTAAAAGCGCACCCCGAAATAGTGTTGATTTCACAGAGTAATCATCCGAATCGTTTGGGCGAACACAGGGCTTTGTTGCACCAACTGATGAGGGAAGAATTGCAAAACCCTGTCGTTTTTTTTCAACATTATAGTGAAAACAACGCCGAAGATTTACAGATAAAAGCTGCCGCCGATATGGGGGCGTTAATCTTTGATGGTTTTTGCGACGGTATTTTCCTGTATAATCCGAGAGGGGGAGAGGTGAACCGCGCCGTGACGGATGCAACTGCTTTCGGTATTCTGCAAGCGGGGCGCGTGCGGACAAGCAAAACAGAATATATTTCCTGCCCGGGTTGCGGTCGCACTTTGTTTAATCTGCAAGAAACGATAACCCGCGTCAAAGCTGCCACTGCGCACCTCAAAGGTTTGAAGATAGGTATCATGGGTTGCATTGTCAACGGTCCCGGCGAAATGGCAGATGCAGACTACGGTTATGTAGGCGCCGGACGGGGGAAAATCAATCTCTATAAACAGAAAGACTGTATCAGGAAAAATATTCCCGAAGAAGAGGCGGTGGACAGGCTGATGGAATTGATTGCCGGCACATTACCGTAATGTTTATATGGGGGCAAAATGTTCCGGTATGCCACCTTCCGTAAAGAATTAATGCTTCCATAAAGCAATGTTTTGAGACTTTTGTTTAACTTCGTATTCAAATAATAATGCACTACGAGTAATTATGAATACAAAAGTTGTTTTAATCGCAGTCGTTTCTATGTTCTGTATATGCTTGCCGGCTCAAAACCGTTATGAGTTGAATACGGAATGGAAATGCTTACCTTCTACAAAGACAAAAGATGCAGGGGAGAAAATATCCAACCCGGCATATTCGGTATCCAAATGGAAAGCGGCAGTAGTACCGGGAACGGTACTAACCACTTTGTTGACAAACGGAGAAATACCCGATCCTTTTTACGGGATGAACAACAACCGAATACCGGATATTTACCATACGGGACGGGATTATTATACTTATTGGTTTGTAAAAGACTTCCGGGAAGATGCTCCTAAACGTGATGAACAAGTATGGCTTACGTTTAGAGGTATCAATTACAGTTGTGAAATTTATCTGAACGGACACAAAGTGAACAAGGAAGTATATGAAGGCATGTACTTGCGTAAAACATTTAATATTACGAAGTTGCTTTCCGGTAATGGTAATAATCGTCTGGCGGTAATTGTTTACCCGCCCAATCCGGTTGGAAACCCGAACGGCGGACAAGGAGGTGACGGAACCATTGCCCGCAACGTATCTCACCAATACGTAGCCGGTTGGGACTGGATTCAACCTATCCGCGACCGCAATACGGGTATATGGGACAAAGTATATATAGAAAAAACAGGGAACGTCAATCTAAAGAATCCGCATATTGTAACCCTTGTCCCCGGAAAACGACTACCGGAAGCCCAACAACAAGAGGATGCCATACTGAAAGTTACTGTTGAACTGGAAAATGCAAGCAATAAAAGCATATCGGGCGCCGTTCGATATACGATAGGCAATGATGTTGTTTCCCAAGCGATAGACATTCCGGCTAATGCGGAAACAGAAATTGCTTTACCCGATTACTCCATTAAGAATCCTAAACTATGGTGGGCATCGGGATACGGAGAGCAGAACCTCTATAACATCAAACTTGAGTTTGTGGAAGCCGGTGGGAAAGCGGCATCTGATAGCGAATCGGCAAGTTTTGGGGTAAGAGAAATACAAACCCAATGGAATGATTTTACCCGTAGCAAACAACTGTCGGTCAATGGGCAAAAGATATTTATAAAGGGTGGCAACTGGATTATATCCGATGCAATGCTTCGTTTCTCGAAAGAAAGGTATGATGCGGAAGTTCGTTATCACAGGGATATGAATCTGAATTTAATCCGTATCTGGGGCGGGGCGTTAACCGAACGACCGGAATTTTACGAAGCATGTGATAAGTATGGAATGCTTGTTCTCCAAGATTTCTGGTTTTCGGGTGACTGCAACGGTCGCTGGACTGACCCGATGAAATCGGAAGACCAATGGACAAGGCGCAACTATCCGGATAATCATAACTTGGCTTTGGAATCAGCCGCCGATATGATAAAGATGATACGCAATCACCCTTCTTTGGCTGCGTGGTGCGGGGGTAATGAGATTACACCGCCGTATGACATACTAACCCCTCTGAAAAACTCCATATTGCCGAAGTTAGACGGCACTCGCTGGTTTATTGATTATTCCAACTCCGACGAATGGTCTTACAACTTTATGGGAGGCAATGGCGATGGTCCTTACACTATTCAACCTGTTGAATCATTTTGGGAAAAACAGACATGGCCCTTTAATTCCGAAGTGGGTTCCATCGGAGTAGGAGATTACGAATCGTTGGAACGCTTTATTCCCGAAGCAAACAGAATACCACCCAAATACAACCCGAACATAAGACTGAAAGAAGAAGCCGATTCGGTATGGACATATCATACTTATACGGGAGTGGGTTACGAGGGTTTCATCGAACCTTACGGAACGCCGAAGGATATAAAAGACTTCACAACCAAAGCCCAGCTGGTAAACTATGACCAATACCGCGCTTTGATGGAAGGCTTTAGTTCCCATGCGTGGGAATGGTACACCGGCGCCATTATTTGGAAAACTCAAAACCCATGGACTTCCATGCGAGGGCAGATGTATGATTGTTATCTTGACCCCAATGCCTGCCTCTTTGGGCTGCGCAAAGGGAGCGAAGTGCTGCATATCATGTGTAATCCTGCAACAGGCAGAATAATGGTGGTGAATAATGGTTTTAGCGACCTGAACGATTTGATGATTGTTGCCAAGACGTATGATATACAAGGCAATGAAACGTTGGTTGTTCAGGAATTGGGGTATGTAGGAGCTTCTGCCGCCAAGATTTTTATGTCCGTAAAATCAGCCATCGATAAACTAACCCATGAGCAAGGCGGTTTCTTGTATTTGCAATTGCTTGACCGGAACCAAAACATTCTTAGTGATAATCTTTATTGGCATCCGGATGCCGAAGGAAAATATTCGGGGTTTAACCAAATGAAGCCGGCTAATGTTAGCGTATCAACCAAGGCGCTTGCTACGGATAAGATAGAGGTTACTGTTTCCAATCCGAAAGGAAACCCCGTTGCATTCTTCCATAGAGTATCACTGATTGATGCCCAAACAGGCAAACGCATTCTCCCTGCATTTTATGATGATAACTATGTTTCCGTGCTTCCGGGGAAAGACAAAAAGATAATTATTGAATATGTGCCTCAAGCAAACATTACTCCCCGGATAGAAGTTCGGGGGTGGAATGTAAAAGCGCAGGTAAAAGATGTAAGGTTATAGATTGATACGTGAGTGATACCGTTAAGAAAACATTTCCCGCGCTGAAAATGCACTGTGCAGGCTGCGCTGCTAACATCGAAAAGGCAGTGAAAAGGTTGCAAGGCATTACTGATGTATCGGTCAATCTGGCGTCTGCCATGCTTTTCGTTACTTATGAACCTGATAGGTTATCTCCCGAAGACATACAAAAAGCCGTCGTAGCTGCCGGTTATGATTTGATTATCGAGGAAGACCGCAAGGAAGAACGTTATGCGAAAGAACAGCAAAACCAATACAAGCAATTAAAGCGGAATGTAATCGGCGCATGGATTGTTGCACTTCCCGTATTGTTACTTTCCATGATGTTTTCGGAGGCGTATCTTGCCAATGCCTTTATGCTCGTGCTTGCGCTCAGTGTCCTTATTATTTTCGGGCGTTCTTTCCATATCAATGCTTGGAAACAGGCGCAACTGGGACAGAGCAGTATGGATACGCTTGTGGCGCTAAGCACTTCCGTCGCTTTTCTTTTCAGTGTATTTAATACCTTTTTCCCCGGTTTTTGGTATGAACGGGGGATTGAACCCCATGTTTATTACGAGGCGGCTGTTGTTATCATTGCATTTGTGTTGACGGGTAAATTAATGGAAGAACGCGCCAAAAGCAATACTTCATCTGCTATCCGTAAGCTAATGGGGTTGCAGCCCCAAACGGCTCGCGTGCGACGGAACGAAACGGAGACAGATATTCCTGTAGAAGAATTGCAGACAAATGATAGGGTCGTTGTCCGACCGGGTGAACAAATCCCTGTGGACGGAAACGTGGTAACGGGTGAATCTTATGTGGACGAGAGCATGATTAGCGGAGAGCCTGTCCCCGTATCAAAGAGGGGAGGGGACAGGGTACTTGCCGGAACCATTAACCAGCGAGGCTCTTTTGTTATCAGCGCTACGCAAGTGGGCAGTGAAACGGTGCTTGCGCGGATTATCCGCATGGTGCGGGAGGCGCAGGGCAGCAAAGCTCCCGTTCAGCGTATTGTTGACAAAGTAACGGGTATTTTTGTTCCTGTTGTGTTGGGAATTACCGTATTGACGTTTATTGTTTGGATGGTGGCGGGTGGTAGGGAGTACTTTTTCCACGCCATGCTTTCTGCGGTGTCCGTGTTGGTGATTGCTTGCCCGTGTGCTTTGGGGCTGGCTACTCCTACGGCGTTGATGGCAGGCATCGGCAAGGCTGCCAATCATCATATATTAATAAAAGATGCAGTGGCGCTGGAGCAAATGCGCAAAGTAAACGCTGTAGTGCTTGATAAAACGGGAACATTGACCGAAGGACATCCCGTAGTAACGGACTATTTCCGGACGGACGAGCAAAATCCCCTATTCAAAAGCATATTGTTAGCCGGCGAAATGAAATCGGAACATCCTTTGGCTGAAGCCGTTGTCGCTTTTTTACAGGCAGAGGGGGTATCTCCCGTTTCGTTGGACGGTTTTGAAAGCATCACCGGAAAAGGGATTCAAGTGCAATATGCTAACCAAGTTTATTGGGTGGGAAGCCGTAAACTTTCAGATGATTTCCATGCCGAACTACCGGATATTTTGCTTCGTCCGTCAGATGACGGAAGCGGTATTGTTTACTTCGGAAAAGAGAATAAACTGCTTGCGGTTATAACTGTTGCCGACCGCATTAAACCGACTTCCACCGAAGCGGTGAACCAATTAAAACATCAGGGCATTGACGTTTATATGCTGACCGGCGACGGTGAACGTACGGCTGCCGTTGTTGCCGGACGATTGGGCATTGAACATTACGTTGCCGATGCCTTGCCCGACGACAAACAGACATTTGTCCGTAAACTGCAATCGCAGGGAAAAGTAGTGGCAATGGTTGGCGACGGTATCAATGATTCGCAGGCGTTGGCGTCTGCCGACGTAAGTATTGCCTTGGGCAAGGGGACAGACATTGCAATGGATGTGGCAATGGTTACGCTGATGACTTCCGATTTGCTGTTACTCCCCCAAGCGTTTAAACTATCTCATCAAACGGTGCGTCTTATTTACCGGAACTTGTTTTGGGCGTTTGTCTATAACTTGACGAGCATCCCCATTGCTGCCGGTTTGCTGTTTCCTTTTAACGGAATGCTTCTGAATCCGATGTTGGCAAGTGCGGCAATGGCATTTTCATCCGTCAGTGTAGTCTTATCGTCTTTATCGTTGGAAAGAAAGAAACTGTAAAGATGAAACTAATCATAGACCATAAAATCCCATACATCAAGGACGTTATTGGGCAAATAACGGGCGATGCGGTTTTTGTTCCCGGAAAGGATTTCACTCCCGGACTTGTCTCTGATGTGGATGCGCTTATTGTCCGTACACGGACGTATTGCAATCGTGAACTATTGGTAGGTAGCCGCGTCCGGCTTATTGCCACGGCAACCATAGGGTACGACCATATTGATACGGAATACTGCCGGAGGGCGGGCATAATGTGGAGCAATGCTCCCGGTTGCAACTCTTCTTCGGTGGCGCAATATGTGCAATCTTCGCTGTTGTTGTTGCAACGCGAGCGCGGAATGGCATTGGAAAAGGCGACCATCGGTATTGTGGGAGCAGGCAATGTGGGAACCAAAGTGGCTGCCATAGCAGGGAGAGCCGGTATGCGTGTGCTTATCAATGATTTGCCCAGACAGGATAAAGAGGGGAAAAACGGCTTTACGGATTTGGCGGACATTGCCGGAGAATGTGATATTATTACATTTCATACTCCTTTATATATGGGGGGAACATATAAAACGTATCATTTGGCGGACGAAACGTTTTTCCGGTCGCTTCGCCGTTGCCCTGTTATCATCAATACTTCCCGCGGCGAAGTGGTGGATACCGGGGCGTTGCTGGGGGCGTTGGATGCGGGTATTGTTTCCGGCGCCATCATTGATGTGTGGGAAGAAGAGCCTCATATTAACCGGAAGTTATTGGAGAAAGCCCTGATTGCCACGCCGCATATCGCCGGATATTCGGCGGACGGGAAAGCTAATGCTACTCGTGTGTCTTTGGAAACGGTATGCAGGTTTTTCGGCATTGCCGCATCATTCGAGATAGTTCCGCCTGCACCCGCAAACGCCGTTATTTATGCAGATACGTACCGGGAAGCATTGTTGAAAATATATAACCCCCAAACGGACAGCGACGCTTTGAAAGCTAATCCCGACCGGTTTGAGAGATTGCGGGAAAACTATCCTTTGCGAAGGGAAGAACAGGCATACAAAGTGTGTATGCCTTCCACATATCCGGCACGCCATACCCGTAAATATGGTCAGGACGGGTGAAGCGGTTGCCGGACCGGCGTATCAACGCTATTACTTCTTTAGCAGTCAGTTGCGGGCGCGCTTGCCACAAACAAGCCGCCATACCGCATATTATAGGCGAAGAGAAAGACGTTCCATTAGCTTTGCATACGTTGCCATCTGTACACATCACCCACACTTCGGAACCAACCGCCATAATATCCGGTTTTATCCGGTAATCCGCCGTATTGCCGGTAGATGAGAAAGCTGTTACAAGCGTATCATTGTCAACAGCTCCCACTGTCAGTATGTTATCGGCATCAGCCGGAGTAGTTATTTTTTTCCACGCTTTGTTACCTGCATTTCCGGCGCTGCATACCAAAATCATTCCTTTGTCTGCTACTTTAGATGCTTGGCGGGATATTAACGCATAATGTCCGTCTAAATGGTCATGTGTGTAATTCTTCAATGTATCGTCAAAAGCATAATAACCCAGTGAAGAGTTAATCAGGTCAGCCCCCACACTGTCGGCAAATTCCACGGCGGCAGCCCAATAATCTTGTTCCACCAGATGCTCGGAGCGTTCGTCTTCACTGCGCAATAGCCAATAGGAGGCTTGGGGGGCTGTTCCCGTCATAATGTACTTTTGATTCGTTGCCATACACGAAAGGACTTTCGTCCCGTGGTCGCTTTCCGCGTAAATATCACTGTTAGGGTTCACAAAGTCTTTTGTGCCCAGCACATGGATGTTTTTTAGCAATTTGATATTGTCTGCATTGTGAAACCCCGCATCAATAACGGCTATTGTCATGTTCTTTCCTCTAAATCCGGCTGCGTGCAGCTTATGACCGTTGTTTAGCCGGATTTGCCCGTAAGCGGCTCCGTACTCATTTTCCGTTTTACCGGCGTTCGTGTGGGCAATGGTATCTCTGCCGACAGTTGTTTGTGCCTTTGGGGGGTCTGTCCATACTTTTTCTGTGTTTCGCACAAAAGGCAATTTTGCTATTTTATCAATAAGCGCCTCATCATTGCAAGATACGGTAACAAAGTTGTCCCACTTGCCTGTGGTTACAATTTTTACTCCTGTTTGCTTGATTGCGTTCATATATTTGCTGCATACGGGCAAATCGGTCGAATCAATCGGTAAATGTTGTCGTGTCCGGCGATTGATAGCCTTTTCGGAAAGAAATTCGTGTGGGCGATTCAATGAGTAGGTGGTAACCGTTTTATCTGTTAAGCTGATGCGGAACTTTAACATATCTGTCTGTTGAGCCGGCACGATAGGGGAGATTAGTATAAAAATGGCTATCCAAGCATATTTCATAACAAAGGGGTTATAACAACTTTTGCAAATGTATGAAAACGGACTTATATTTGCGAAAAAGAAATGAAGAGCCTGTTTAAATTTTCTTAGATGATTATATGATTGGACATCCAAGAGATAAAGACCGGAATCCGAAGGATTCGGATATGGATAGAAACAGTAAATAAAAGTGATATTCGACTCTGTAGGAGTCGAACAAAGTGGTATATCCGGGTTTTGCTATATATATACAACTCCTTCGGAGTTCTTATAAAATATGTTTTTAATCAAATTTAAACAGGCTCTTATGATGTTTACGGATTTCAATTGTCAGGAATTGCTGAGTGCGTTTATTGTGCTTTTTGCTGTGATTGATATTATCGGCGCTATTCCTGTCATTGTAGATTTAAAGGGGAAAGGCAAAGAAGTAAACGCGGCTAAAGCCACTATTCTTTCTTTTTTGCTGTTAATCGCATTTTTCTTTGCGGGAGATATGATGTTCCGGCTTTTTCGGGTGGACATTCAATCTTTTGCCGTGGCAGGGGCGTTTATCATCTTTTTGATAGCATTGGAGATGCTTCTGGATGTGGAGATATTTAAGAATCAGGGACCTATCAAAGAGGTTACGCTGGTTCCGCTTGTCTTTCCGTTAGTTGCCGGAGCAGGTTCCTTTACCACTTTGCTTTCTTTGCGGGCGGAGTATGCGGCTATCAATATTGTGATAGCATTAATTCTCAATATGCTGTGGGTGTATCTGGTAATAAAAATGACAGACCGCATTGAACGCTTTTTGGGGAAAGGCGGTGTTTATCTGCTTCGCAAATTCTTTGGTATTATCCTGTTGGCTATTTCCGTCAAACTTTTTGCAACCAATATCACGTTGTTGATTGGCATTTTCCGGAAGTGATATACAATATATGCTACCGTTATATTCCCCGTATGGTACTTGCATACGCCGGTATGGAACTGGCATACGCCCCTTATGCAACCGTCATAATTCCCGTATGGTATATACCAAAGCGAAATTATTTTATATACGAAAACCGGGTATTGATAGGGTAGGAGGGAAATCTTTCGGCAGCAGGCGGGGAATGCCGATGGCAATCAAGAGTAAATATACGGATATAATTTTTATAATTACGCTTGTTATCTTTATTGAAAATTGTTTATTTTTACACAATTCTAATTTAAAGTATGAACAACATTCAATTGATTCGATGTTACTATACCGTTTTGCTTCTGGCAACGGTGGCGGCTTTTCAGGTAAGAGCCGAAGTAAAGCTACCTTCGATTTTCGGGGATAATATGGTATTGCAGCAGCAGTCGCAGGTTGCCGTATGGGGCTGGGCTAAAGCCAATGCAAGCGTGAAAGTGACCGGTTCGTGGAACAACAAGAGCTATTCTGCCCAAAGCGACAGCAAAGGTTACTGGAAAGTGAAAGTTCAGACGCCCGTTGCCGGTTTTAAGCCTTACACGCTGACTATCAGTGACGGCAAGGCGGTAACACTGAAAAATGTGCTGATAGGCGAAGTATGGGCATGTTCGGGGCAATCCAACATGGAAATGCCGATGAAAGGCTGGGTAGCGCCGGTAACGGGTGGACCGGACGACATTATCCATTCCACCAATCAGGGTATCCGTTGTTTTACGGTAGAGAAAGCATCTACCACGAAGCCTCAAGATGATTGTAAAGGGCAGTGGGAAGTGGCTAATCCGCAAACCGTTCCATTCTTTACGGCAACAGGCTATTATTTCGGCAGGCTTATCAATTCGGTACTCAATGTTCCTGTCGGACTGATACATACCAGTTGGGGCGGCTCGCGCATCGAAGCATGGATGACGCCGGCTTCGCTGAAGGATATTCCGGAGAAACCAATACCTGCCACCGATGCAGACATCAAAATACAAAACGGCAGCCCGGCAGTTCTTTACAACGGTATGCTCAACCCCATTGTGGGATTCGGTATTCGGGGCGCTATCTGGTATCAGGGCGAGTCCAACAAGAATGAACCTGACCTGTATGTCAAAATGTTCGACCGGATGGTACGCGAATGGCGTAATATATGGGGTGTTGGCGAATTTCCGTTTTACTATTGCCAGATTGCTCCTTACAACTATGGCGGTTGGCATCCGAATTCGGGCTATATCCGCGAGGCGCAATCCAAAGGTATGCTGACTCCCAACACAGGTATGGCTGTGCTGATGGATGCAGACAGCCCCGACGACATTCACCCCGTCAAGAAAAAGGACGCAGGCGAGCGATTGGCGCTCTGGGCATTGGCAAAAACTTACGGTTTGGACAAGATATATTACCGCAGCCCCGAATACAAATCCTTAACGGTGGAAGGGCGCGTAGCTATTGTCTCTTTCGACTTGTTCGGAGCAAATACACTGATAGACCGGGGGAGAGAATTACGCAACTTCACGCTTGCAGGTAAAGATAAGCATTTCCATTCGGCAAAAGCTGCCTTATCCGGCAATAAAGTCTATCTCTTTGCTCCGAATGTGCCCGAACCGGTAGCTGTCCGCTATTGTTGGGACGACACCTCTGCCACCGAACTGTTTTCGGTAGAAGGAAACCTGCCGGTGTCATCGTTTCGCACAGACAGTTGGTAATCTCTTGGATGCCCGTTATTCTTTATTTGCCAAATGCCAAATGCTGAAGTAAACCGCTTTGGCTATGTCGGTCAATTTGTCTAAATCTATTCTTTCCACTTCATCATCCGGAGTATGGTAATCGGGATGCAAACCTGTAAAAAACCATAATACGGGAATCTCCCGAAGAGAAAATGATAGATTGTCGCTTCCTCTTGATTTGTGCGCCAGAAGACTGGGCATAGGTTCAATGTTCAGATGATTTTGGCGGATGTTTTTACTCACTTGCTCGCTCAATTGTGTCAGCTCTCCGGTGTATAGCAAATGGAATTGCTTCCCTTCCGCGTTGTTTTCTGCTGTTTTTTCCGGTATTCTAAATTCCGGATATAAGACGGGCAACAAACCCTCGCGTCCCACCATGTCGAGATTGATGTATGCCTTAATACTTGGAAGCTGTGCAAAATTGGCAACAAAATACTCCGAACCTAAATAGTTTACTTCTTCACCGTCCCAAAATGCAAAGATGATGCTACGCAAAGGTTTTTCACCGGAAGCAGCGTAAGCATTAGCTATTTGCAACACCACTGCTACGCTTGAAGCATTGTCGTCAGCGCCATTGTATATTTGGTCGCCTACCAGTAACTCGTCAACACCCACATGGTCGTAGTGCGCACCGATAACTACATACTCGTCCTTTCTTTGCCCTTCAATATATCCTGCTACATTTCTCAGATTCAGCCTGCGATAGGTAGGTGCTTGTTTATATTTAGCTATGGAATCAAGATTTACTTGAAAATCCACTTGCTTTTCCCGTATGGGACTATATGCTTCAAAAGGTTGAAAATAGCTGTCGTAGAAAGGTTTTACGCCCAATTCTTTCAGTACGGCTTTGATGTACTCTGCCGCTACCAGTCCCCCTTGTTTGCCGGCTTCGCGCCCCTCAAGCGCATCGCTTGCAAGAAAAGACAAATAAGCCTCTACGCGCTCTTTGCTGATACGTTCCCCTCCTTTATTCACTGCGTTTTTATCCGCTTTTTGAGCATAAATCACCGGCGCAAATAGCCATGCACATGCTACAATGAAAACATAAACTCTAATCATCATTCAATAGATTGTTTGTTGTTAATAATCGTGATCCTGCGTGCGTAACTTCCATTATTAATTTATAAAATTAGCGGGCAAAAGTATTGACTATTGCGATAGTCTAAAATACCAATTATGTGGTATATCTATGGAACGGGTGATGGAGGGCGTTTTTGCATTGCAGGTATTCTATTTGGGGAATTATGACGGCAGCATACTGGAGTATGACGGTTGCATATTGGAAAATGCACTACAGATTGTTAATGTAATATAGAAATATTACCTTTGCCTCACAATACCTGAATTATTATCTATTGAATACGATACGTTATAATGAGAGACGTAACTTTGATTCTTGGCGACGGGAGCCGTTTTCACGGGAAGTCGTTTGGTTATGAAAAGCCGGTAGCGGGTGAAGTAGTATTTAATACCGCTATGACAGGCTATCCGGAGAGTTTGACCGATCCTTCGTATGCCGGGCAGTTGATGACACTTACTTATCCTTTGGTGGGCAATTACGGAGTGCCGCCTTTCAGCATTGAATCTAATGGGCTGGCAACTTTTATGGAAAGCGAAAAGATTCATGCCGAAGCGCTTATCGTTAGTGATTATTCGCAGGAATACAGCCATTGGAATGCAACGGAAAGTTTGGCGGACTGGTTAAAGCACGAGCATATACCCGGCATTACGGGCATTGATACCCGCGAATTGACTAAAGTATTGCGTGAACATGGAGTAATGTCCGGTCGTATCGTTTTTGATGATACCCCCGAAGAAGCAAAAGAAATACCTCCATACGAAGGAATAAATTACGTGGATAAGGTCTCTTGCAAAGAGGTAATATATTACAATAGAGGAAGAAAGAAAAAAGTAGTGCTTGTGGATTGTG
>SNRY01000246.1_pt1 | contig 19802 bp, 21 predicted proteins | sample 4693421 | NCBI WGS metagenome assembly SNRY01 (sample SAMN11003215, study PRJNA524138) | termite gut metagenome | isolation source: Bacteroidetes bacterial symbionts from single cell of protist host amplifed... | host: Streblomastix strix ... | reverse complement strand
AAGAGAAGATTCAAAAGCTCTCGCAGGGTGTCATGCCTATCTATGAACCCGGTCTGGAGGAGCTGGTGGAACGTAATGCTCAAGCAGGTCGTTTACGGTTTATTACCGACCTGAGTGCATGCTTGGATAGTGTGGATGTTGTTTTCATTGCCGTAGGAACTCCTTCGGATGAAGACGGCAGTGCCGATTTGAGGTATGTTCTTGAAGTAGCCCGCACGGTAGGCAGGCGTATGACCCGGTATATGGTTTTAGTTACCAAAAGCACCGTTCCCGTAGGAACGGCAGGGAAGGTTCGCACGGCGGTACAGGAAGAACTGGATAAACGCAGTGTCAAGGTGGAATTTGACGTTGTTTCCAATCCTGAATTTTTAAAGGAAGGTACGGCTATCAAGGATTTCATGACTCCCGACCGCGTAGTCATTGGCGTGGAAAGTGAAAGGGCACGAAAGGTAATGGAAAAGCTATATCGCCCGTTCCTGCTCAACGGGTATCCCATTCTGATGATGGATGTTTCCTCTGCCGAGATGACCAAGTATGCGGCAAATGCCATGCTTGCCACCCGTATCAGCTTCATGAACGATATAGCCAATTTGTGTGAACGGATAGGCGCTAATGTGGATAATGTACGCAAGGGTATCGGAACGGATTCCCGTATTGGTGATCGTTTCCTGTATGCGGGTTGCGGTTACGGGGGGTCTTGTTTTCCCAAAGATGTCAAAGCCCTTGTTCATACGGGCATTGAGAACGGTTACCATTTACGGGTGATAGAAGCTGTGGAGAGTGTTAATGAAACACAAAAAAGCATTGTATTTGAGAAACTTTCTGCTGCATTTGGGGGTGAATTGAAAGGCAAAGTCGTTGCCGTGTGGGGTCTTTCGTTTAAGCCCGAAACGGACGATATGCGTGAGTCTCCGGCATTGGTGGTAATAGATAAGCTGCTTCAAGCAGGTGCGGAGGTGAAGGTTTATGACCCGATAGCCATGGAGGAAACCCGCCGCAGGATAGGAGACAGGGTTATTTATTGCAAGGATATGTATGAAGCGGTAATTGATGCGGATGCAATTGCTCTGCTGACGGAATGGAAGGTATTCCGCATGCCGAGCTGGGCGATTATTCATAAGGCAATGAGGAATCATATCGTAGTGGATGGTCGTAACATTTACGAAAGCAATGAATTAAAGGAAGCAGGATTTATGTATTCACGAATCGGTCGAAAACAGGAATGAAACGGATATTGGTAACGGGTGGAGCCGGGTTTATCGGTTCGCATCTTTGCGAGCGTCTGCTCAAGGAAGAGAATGACGTTATCTGTTTGGATAACTACTTTACGGGCAGTAAGGAGAACATCCGTCATTTACTGGGCAATCCTAATTTTGAGCTTGTGCGTCATGATGTAACCACGACTTATCATGCCGAAGTGGATGAGATCTATAATTTGGCATGTCCGGCTTCTCCTCCTCACTATCAATACAATGCTATAAAGACGATGAAGACTTCCATATATGGGGCGATGAACATGTTGGGATTGGCAAAACGGACGAAGGCAAAAATATTGCAGGCTTCCACAAGTGAGGTTTACGGAGACCCTGCCATACATCCGCAGGTGGAATCTTATTGGGGGAATGTGAATCCGATTGGTATCCGTTCGTGCTACGATGAGGGCAAGCGTGCGGCGGAAACATTGTTTATGGATTATCACCGGCAGAACGGAGTACGGATAAAGATCATCCGGATATTCAATACGTATGGACCGCGGATGAATCCGAATGACGGTCGTGTGGTATCGAACTTCATTGTGCAGGCGTTAAAAAACAAAGACATTACCATATACGGCAGCGGGACTCAGACGAGGAGTTTTCAATACATAGATGATTTGGTTGAAGGGATGATTCGCATGATGGCTACGGGTGATGATTTTATCGGTCCTGTTAATGTCGGGAATCCCGATGAGTTTACAATGTTGGAATTAGCGAAGACAGTTATTGAACTGACTCATTCTCAATCAAAAATAACTTTTCAATCTTTGCCGGGCGATGACCCTAAACAAAGGAAACCGGATATATCATTGGCAAAAGAAGAACTGAACGGTTGGGAACCAAAAGTGAAGCTGAAAGAAGGATTGAGGAAGACGATTGAATACTTCGCGGGAATTGTTTGATGGGTGAATCCTTAAGTGAAGCAAGCGATAAAAGGAGTAGCGTGGAGTGAAGAGAGATAGGACGGAGACGGATTATTCTACCGTGTTTTATTTTAATGTCGTTATTACCGATAACGGAAAGATGTATGAAAATGAGTTTCCCAGATCTTCCGCAATTGGTTAATAATATTTCTTTTAAATAAATCTGTTTAAAAGCTATGGATATCGTTTGTGGCATAGATAACAATTATGTTCAACATTGTGGAGTTCTAATGGCTTCTGTATTTGAGAACGATAAAGAAGAAGAAATTACTTTTCATATCCTTACCGATGGATTGACGCAAAAAAATCAAGTATTATTAGAACAAGTTGCCTCATCATATAAGCAACAAATACAAATTTATCATATAAATAAATCCATTTTTCAAGATTGTCCTATACGAAAAGGTGATCATGTAAGTTTAGCAGCATATTTCAGAATTTTGATACCTTCTGTTTTACCCAATTCATTACATAAAATACTATATTTAGATTGTGACATTATAGTAAGAAAAAACATTAAAGAATTATGGGATTATAATATTTTAGATAAACCTATGGGAGCTGTCTATGATATGTGCGCAGAAAATATTCGTACTTATAATCGATTGTGTTATAATAGAGAATTAGGATATTTTAATTCGGGAGTTTTATTAATTAATTTAGATTACTGGAGAAATAACAATATATCTAATAAACTTTTGCGGTACATTAATCAATATCCAGAACGAATAGAATTGTGGGATCAAGATGCTTTAAACGGTGTATTGATAAAAGGAATAGTTAGATTACCTCTTAAATATAATATGCAAGATGATTTTTATCGTAGAAAGTCAATGTTGAAGAGTGAATTTTTAGAAGAAATAAAAGACGATCTTAAAGATCCGGTAATATTGCATTTTACAGGTAGTTGTAAACCTTGGTTTAAAGAAGGCTTTCATCCTCTAAAAGATGAATATTTAAAATATTTGATATTAACACCTTGGAAAAAATATAAACGTACATTTCCTCCAACGGCTGATTTTAAATATATTTTAAAATATTATTTATTAAAGCTTGGATTATTAAATAACATATATCGTAGAACCCGTTGGCGGAATTAAAACCTAATGAAAAAATATAGATAAGGAGTTGTGCATAAGTGATATAATTTATCTTTCGTAGTCGCTAAACATATAATACAAAAATAGTTACGCACAACCTGAAAACAAATTTTGATAAAATGTTAGTATGATTGCTTTATAATACTTAAACAAATAAATAACGAACCGTTCTGACATGCATGCAGCTATATTGTTTTTAATTTTTAATCGTCCGGATACTAGTAAAAGAGTATTTGAAATTATTCGTCAAGTAAAGCCATTACGGTTTTATATTGCTGCAGACGGACCTCGAAATGATGAGGAGATAGAAATATGTGAAAAAACACGTTCTATAATTGAAAAAATAGACTGGGATTGCGAAGTAAAAACATTATTTCGAAAAGAAAATTTAGGCTGCGGAAAAGCTGTTAGTTCTGCCTTAACTTGGTTCTTCGATAATGAATCAGAAGGTATTATTCTTGAAGATGATATAATTCCGCATCTTGATTTTTTTCCATATTGTGAGGAATTATTGGAAAAATATAGAGCGACAGATCAAATATATGCTATATCCGGACACAATCATCTCTATGGAGAAAAAGCGAATGAGGATTCATATTATTTTTCGTCTATTTGCCATATCTGGGGATGGGCCTCTTGGCGTAGGGCATGGAAAGCATACGATTATAGTTTAGAAGCTATAAATAAAAAAGAGTTTTTTAATATATTAAGGTACTATTGTGATAAATCATGTTATAGAAATTTCTGGAAACTGATATTCTTTCAAATGAAAGATCATTTAATAGATACGTGGGATTATCAATGGGGAATTTCTTTAATGTATAATAAAGCATTGTGTATTATTCCTAATACTAATCTTACTCAAAATATAGGTTTCGGAGAGAATGCTACGCATACTAAAAAGATAAAAAAAAAAATTCTTGATTATAAAGGGAGAGCAATATTCCCTTTGAAACATCCTCAAAATATTTTTCTAAATAGAGAAGGGGACAGGATGGATATAATAAAAAATAAAAGGTGTATTTCTGATATTAGATATGTTAAACGTTATGTCTTGTTTAAATTAAAAATATTGTTGAATGGCAGATTCAAATTCTAACTGCGACACATCAGAACAAGATGCGTAAAAGATATTGGAAGAATTGACTATTAGTTCGATTCATGTGAAGAAGCTTTACGCCACTATGCAGTTTGATTCCACAAAGATTTGATATACAAATATTAAGGATCTCTATACTTTTTCTGAAAGATTGTCTCGTACATTATTTCTTAACGGCTTTTTACACGGTGGAAATGAAAATACTATGGAAAACAGATTGTGTGTCACTCTTTTGTCGCAATACATGTAAATATGTCATTTCTTGCCGTTAAGCGCTGTTAAGCAACAAACAGGTACTGTTAAAAGAGAATAAGAAAAGAGGACAAAGGAAAACAATGAACAAAATTTGTCGTTACTTTAATGTCAGAAATTAAAAAATAATACAGATGAAACGAACAAACAAAAAGATTTTTGTAATAGGGGCAATCGCTTTGTTCAGCGTGACAATGGCAGGACTTACGACATGTTCATTGATAAAGTCCGAACCGGAAACGGTAGAGATGAAGACATACAACGAAATGTTCCTGCAAAACCCTGATGTAAAGTTGGCTTCGTATGAAGCCATAGAAGCTCAACCGGTGGATTTAACCCAGGCAGCCGAAAATTCCGTTCATGCAGTAGTACATATCACCTCTATCGAAGTGTCTAAAACCAAAACAGTACAGCAAATGCCGGATTTGTTTGATTATTTCTTCGGAGAGGGCAACAGAGGACAGCAACGGCAAATACAAACAGAACCTAAAAAAGGGTTCGGGTCGGGAGTGATCATCTCAAAAGACGGATATATCGTAACCAATAATCACGTAATAGAAAGTGCGGATGAAATCAGTGTCAAGCTAAATGACAACCGAGAGTTCAAAGGGCGGGTGATAGGTACGGATGCGAATACCGATTTGGCATTGATAAAAATAGAAGGTACTGATTTTCCTACCATACCGGTTGGCAATTCCGACGCATTGAAAGTAGGAGAATGGGTATTGGCGGTGGGGAATCCTTTCAACTTGACTTCTACGGTGACGGCGGGGATTGTTAGCGCCAAAGCCCGTTCGTTGGGGGTTTACAACGGAGGGGTAGAGTCTTTTATCCAGACGGATGCGGCTATCAACCGCGGCAACAGCGGCGGAGCATTGGTGAACGCCAGAGGCGAATTGGTGGGAATAAATGCTGTACTATCTTCTCCTACGGGCGCTTATGCGGGATATGGTTTTGCCATTCCAACGAGCATTATGACCAAGATTGTTGCCGATTTAAAACAATACGGAACGGTTCAGCGTGCCATGTTGGGCATTAGGGGTGGTTCTGTGGGAGAAACCATGAGCAGTGATGAAGAAAAGAAAAAAGAAAAAGAACTCGGAGTAGTGGACGGCGTTATCATTTCGGAAATAGTAGAGGGAGGTTCTGCTTCTAATGCCGACATCAAAGTTGATGATGTGATTGTGGGTATCGACGAAAAAACAGTGAAAACTTTCGCCGATTTACAGGAAGCATTGGCAAAACATCGTCCGGGAGACAAGATAAAAGTAAAATTGATTCGAAATAAGAAGGAAAAAATAGTGGAAGTAATGTTGCGGAATGAGCAAGGAAATACCAAAATAGTCAAGGATGCAGGAATGGAAATTTTAGGCGCTGCTTTCAAGGAATTGCCCGATGAGTTGAAAAAACAATTGAATCTAAGTTACGGTTTACAAGTAACGGGAATCAGTTCCGGCAAGATAGCGGATGCCGGCATTCGTAAAGGATTTATCATTTTAAAAGCCAACGGTAAACCGGTACACAAGGTCGGAGAACTGGAAGAAACATTGAAATCGGCAATAAAATCTCCCGACCAAGTATTGTTTCTTTCGGGTGTATTCCCTTCCGGAAAACGAGCTAACTACGCCGTCGATTTGACACAGGAGTGAGATAACAGAGAGATTAAACAGGTAAAAAGATTGTTAGTGTAAGAAAAAGGAGGACGAGAACTTTCACGTCTTCCTTTTTTTTTGTCAAAATGTTTCTTACCCATAGTAAGCTTGGAAATGAGTATGAAGAGGATCGTCTGATTTTATTATATATTTAATTATCAGGTAGTTAAATATGATTTTTAAAATTGTTACCTGTCGTTTTTTCCCGTTTTTTTTGTTGCCTGTATCATTTATAATTTCTACATTTGTAGAAGCAATCCGGAAAGCAAAAGTAATTTATTAGTAAACCTAAACTATTAAAAATCTAAATTTATGGCTATTATTCAATCGCTGGCTGTAGGCAAAGCACGCAAATCGGCAGGTAATATAACGTATCGTACCGTCAGGGGACGAACCATTCTGTCGAGCAAAGTTGCACCATATTCAAGGCAAACACGTTCAGACGCACAATCGGAGGCGCAATCCAATTTCAAGAAAGTTTCCCAATTTATGGCATTGGTCAAAGACGACATTAACGTATCATTCGATAAAACGAAATACGGTAGTCAACGAAACAACTTTTTTAAACTTAACAAAGAAGCCCTGTTCGCCGCCTTTGAGACCCTGCCCGTGGAAGGCGTTCTCACATTGGAAGATTACAATGCCGCATTGGTAACGTATGTAATGGCTAATCCGAAAACGATACTCCGTGTGAAAAAACGAAATGAAGAAACGGTATATCTCATGGGAGATTGGTCGTCGCAAGACAACCCCCAAGCCTCGAAACTACTCAGTATAAGTTATGATGGGGTTACAAAGCCGGAGGGCGGTGTCTTGAAGTTATCCACCTCCAAAACCATACGCTTGACCGGTCGTAACGTCGATCTTTCATTGATTACTTTGCAAGTGGTATTACCTCCGATGGGAAATCCCACAATAGTGGAGCTCACGAGTGTATTTACACAAGTATCTTCTTCGGCAGCGGAGTTCGTGGGAACGACTTTGTCCGCATATAACAATTATAATGTAAAAGTCATTTATTATGATAATGTGCCTTTTAGGACATTTAACGAATGAAAAATAACCTAAACCTTTAACTTTGTCGGGAGGGTGTCATTCGCGAGAGTGATGCCCTCCTTTATGCTTACTATTATCCACCGTCCATTTTTTCCTACCAAACACCATTATATTATTAATCAAAAAATTTATATCTTTGTAATTATCATTTACACAAAATAAATAATAAATAAAGTTCTTATGTCACAAATTATCGGACATATATCTCAAGTAATAGGTCCAGTGGTTGATGTTTACTTTGAAGGTACGGATATAGATTCGGTACTTCCGAGTATCCATGATGCACTTGAGATAAAAAAGCCTAACGGCAAGATTCTTGTTGCGCAGGTCGAACAGCATATCGGTGAAAACACTGTTCGCACTGTGGCAATGGATAGTACCGACGGATTACGGCGCGGGATGAAAGTGCATCCTACGGGTAGTCCTATAATGATGCCCACAGGAGATCAGATTAGAGGTCGTTTGATGAATGTTGTGGGCGAATCTATCGACGGTATGAAAGAATTGAATAAGACGGGAGCCTATCCGATTCATCGCAAGCCTCCCAGATTCGAAGATTTGACGACCAGTGAAGAGGTATTGTTTACCGGAATTAAGGTAATAGACCTGCTGGAACCTTATTCCAAAGGAGGCAAGATAGGTTTGTTCGGTGGCGCCGGTGTTGGAAAAACCGTTATCATCATGGAGTTAATCAATAATATCGCCAAGAAACACAATGGCTTTTCCGTGTTTGCCGGTGTAGGAGAACGCACGCGTGAAGGCAACGATTTGCTGCGTGAAATGCTTGATTCGGGAGTTATCCGTTACGGTAAGGCATTCAAAGAGAGTATGGAAGCGGGAAACTGGGATCTTTCCAAAGTGGATTACGACGAAGTTGAGAAATCGCAAGCCACATTGGTATTCGGTCAGATGAACGAACCTCCCGGCGCACGTTCTTCCGTAGCATTGTCGGGACTGACCATTGCGGAATCTTTCCGTGACAGGGGAGGAGATTCGGGCGCAAGAGATATTTTGTTTTTCATTGACAATATTTTCCGTTTCACACAAGCCGGTTCCGAAGTATCCGCATTGTTGGGACGCATGCCGTCGGCTGTCGGCTATCAACCTACGCTGGCTACGGAAATGGGTGTGATGCAGGAACGTATTACTTCCACCAAATCAGGTTCCATTACTTCGGTACAAGCGGTATACGTCCCCGCCGACGACTTGACCGACCCTGCTCCCGCTACAACGTTCACCCACTTGGATGCCACCACCGTGCTTAGCCGTAAAATTGCGGAGTTGGGTATTTATCCGGCTGTGGATCCTTTGGAATCTACCTCCCGCATCCTCGACCCGCGTATTGTCGGACAAGAACACTACGAAACGGCTCAACAGGTGAAACAAATCCTGCAACGTAATAAAGAACTTCAAGATATTATTTCCATTTTAGGCATGGATGAGCTTTCGGATGCCGACCGTTTGGTGGTAAACCGCGCTCGCCGTGTGCAACGTTTCCTCTCTCAACCTTTCTCTACGGCAGAACAATTTACGGGAGTTCCCGGAGTGATTGTTTCCATCGAAGATACCATTAAGGGATTTAAGATGATTTTGGAAGGCGAGACGGACGATTTGCCCGAAGCGGCTTTCTTGAACGTAGGTACTATCGAAGATGCCATGGCAAAGGGAAAGAAACTGATGGAACAAGTACAATAAAATGCCATGGCACAGGAAAATTTGCATTTGGATATCGTATCTCCCGAAAAAAAACTGTTCACGGGGGAAGTAACGAGTGTTACCCTTCCCGGTATAGCAGGTTCTTTTTCGATACTCCGACACCACGCACCGATTATTTCTTCCTTAAAAAAAGGAACGATCACATTTGTGACCGGCGGTAATGAACAAACCATTGACATACAGGGAGGTTTTGTTGAATTTAGCGACGAACTTGTTTCGGTTTGTGTGTCTTAAAACAGCAAAGAATGGATGTTAACCGTGCAAAATACAGATATATACTTATTCATAGTTGTGTTGTCTTGTTGACCGCTTTAGCAGGCTTCTATGTGTTGCACGGTTTGATTCCCGAACATTATTTCAGCGGATATCTCTTTATTGCGATATATTTTTTTGTTTTGGGGGTCGTTCATTTTTGTTTGTTTGATTTATATGGTAAATATACTCAGCGAAAGAAATTGTTGTTCTATATGGTAATAAAAGTTCAAAAGTTAATCCTTTCTATTAGTGTGTTGGCGGTTTATTGTTTGCTTGTCCGCACCTTCATTATGGAATTTGCGTTTACTTTTGCGGCTTTCTACTTGATAACCTTGCTATTTGAAACGACGTTTTTCTATAATTTTGAATGGAAATCGAAAAAGAATAGGATCAAATGAAACTGAAACAATCATTCTGCTTGTTTATAACAGGTTTCTTCCTTCTGTTTGTAAGTCTGCCTGCATTTGCAGTTTCCGCATACGAAGGAGAGAAGGGAAATAAACCGGTGGATGTCAAAAGTATCGTTTTCGGACATATCGGCGATGCGTATGAATGGCATGTTACCACATGGGGACATACGCATGTAACGATACCTTTACCTGTCATTCTTTACAGTAGTAACAGTGGATGGCATACTTTTCTCTCATCAACTTTTGAAGAACACGCCGGTACGTATAAGGGACTTTATATGGCACCCGAAGGAAGTAAATATGAAGGAAAGATTGTCGAACGCAATGCTTGGGGCGAAGAAATACGTCCGTTCGATATTTCCATCACGAAAATAACGTTGTCTTTGCTTATTAACAGCCTCTTGTTGATTGTTATCATATTGGGTGTAGCCCGTTGGTATCGTAAGAGGGAACAACATGTAACATCCCCGGGCGGCTTTGTGGGATTTATGGAAATGTTCATTATGATGGTCAACGATGACATAATAAAAAGTTGCGTGGGACGTAACTACCGGAAATTCTCTCCCTATTTATTGACAGCTTTTTTCTTTATATTCATTAACAATATCATGGGATTGATTCCCATCTTTCCGGGAGGAGCCAATGTAACCGGCAATATTGCCGTTACCATGGTATTGGCTGCCTGTACCTTTTTGGCTGTCAATATATTCGGTACGCGTGTTTATTGGAAAGATATTTTTTGGCCCGATGTTCCCTGGTGGTTAAAAGTACCCATACCCATGATGCCCTTTATTGAATTCTTAGGCGTTTTCACTAAACCGTTTGCTTTGATGATCCGTCTTTTTGCCAATATGTTGGCGGGACACATGGCAATGTTGGTGTTAACCTGCCTGATATTTATATCGGCTAATATGGGACCGGCACTGAATGGCACTCTGACCGTCGCTTCCGTTTTGTTCAATATTTTTATGAATATGCTGGAGATACTTGTAGCCTTTATCCAAGCGTATGTTTTTACGATGTTGTCGTCCGTGTTTATCGGACTGGCACAAGAAGAACATTCTGTAAAAGAAAAGTTGAAAGTTGAAAATTGAAAGTTGAAAATTAGAAATTAAATAAAAAAGCACAAACTATTAAAATTTAGAAATTATGTTACTGACAGTATTATTGCAGGCAACTGCGGCATCCGTTGGAATTAGCAAGTTAGGAGCCGCCATAGGTGCAGGTTTAGCCGTTATCGGAGCAGGAATTGGTATTGGTAAAATCGGTGGATCGGCTATGGAAGGCATTGCCCGTCAACCGGAAGCATCGGGCGACATTCGTGCCAATATGATTATTGCTGCTGCGTTGATTGAAGGTGTGGCATTGTTGGCACTTGTTGTTTGCTTGCTGGTATTCTTTTTGTAATCGAGTAATAAGAACATTATGTCATTGTTACTGCCCGATAGCGGCTTATTGTTTTGGATGATTCTTTCGTTCGGGGTTGTATTCGTTGTATTGGCTATATACGGTTTTCCGGTTATTGTTAAGATGGTGGAAGAACGTAAAGCGTATATTGACCGCTCTCTTAAAACGGCAAAAGAAGCGAATGAACACTTAGCACGTCTTAAATCCGAAAGTGATGCTCTTATAAGCAATGCCAATAACGAACAAGGACGTATTCTCAGAGAAGCTGCCGTTGAACGCGAAAAGATTATTCAGAATGCTCGTGAACAAGCCTCTATCGCCGCCCAAAAAGAATTGGATACGGCTAAGAGACTGATTCAGATAGAGAGAAACGAGGCCATTCGTGATATACGCCGTCAAGTTGCCATTCTTTCGGTAAATATTGCCGAAAAGGTGATTCACAAACAATTGGATACCGAAAAGGAACAGATGGCTATGATTGACCGTATGATAGACGAAGTACTGACTTCCAAATTGTGATAAAAAAGATGAATACCGGAATTATCTCAACGCGATATGCCAAAGCATTGATTGCATATTCACGGGAAAGGGGAGCTGAGGACAAACTCTATCAAGAGTTTAAATGCTTAGCCAAAAGTTTTGGAGATTTTCCCGCATTGCAGCAGACATTATTAAATCCTGTTCTGCCGGAAAAGGATAAGGAACGTTTGATATATACGGCTGCCGATGATAAAAAAGCACCAAGCGAAGAGTTTGCCCAATTCGTCCGGTTGGTACTCAAACAACGCAGGGAAGCTTATTTACAATATATGTGTCTGACGTATCTGGATCTCTATCGCAAGTTGAAACATATCGGTACGGGACGGTTAATTACAGCAGTACCGGTTGATGCTAAAACCAAAGAACGTATTACGGCAGGTGCCAAAAACCGTCTTCATGCGCGTATGGAGTTGGAAACGATTGTTGATCCTTCTATTTTGGGAGGGTTCATACTTGACATAAACAACTACCGTATGGATGCCAGTGTGCTGGGAATGTTGAAAAGAGTGAAACAGCAGTTTATAGATAAGAATAGACGGATTGTGTGATGGCAGTGTTAGCTTACTATATAAAAAAATAATTATGTCTGAAAATATAAGAGTCGGTGAAGTGTCCGAAGTCTTGCGTAAGCAGCTCGAAGGAATTGATGCCCGTGTTACGCTTGACGAAACAGGTACCGTGTTGCAAGTCAGTGATGGAGTTGCGCGCATATACGGATTATGGAATGCCGAAGCAAACGAATTATTAGAGTTTGAAAACGGCATTAAAGCCGTTGTAATGAACCTTGAAGAAGACAATGTCGGTGCTGTGTTATTGGGTGCGACAGATAAAATCAAGGAAGGATTTATCGTTAAACGCACCGGTAGAATTGCCTCTATACAAGTGGGTGAAAACATGTTGGGGCGCGTCATCGACCCCCTGGGCGAACCTTTGGACGGCAGAGGCATGATTGGCGGTGAATTGTATGAAATGCCTCTTGAACGGAAAGCGCCGGGAGTGGTTTTCCGGCAACCGGTAAACCAACCGTTACAAACCGGACTGAAAGCTATTGATGCAATGATTCCGATTGGTCGCGGGCAACGAGAGTTGATTATCGGTGACCGGCAAACCGGTAAAACGTCGATAGCTATTGATACGATTATCAACCAAAGAAGCAATTATGATGTGGGAGATCCCGTATATTGCATCTATGTTGCCATCGGTCAAAAAGCCTCGACCATTGCCTCTATTGTAAATATTTTGCAAGAACACGGAGCGTTGGAATATACCGTCATCGTTGCTGCAACAGCAAGTGACCCTGCTGCCATGCAATATTTTGCACCTTTCGCCGGTGCTGCCATCGGTGAATTTTTCCGTGATACCGGTCGTCATGCCCTTGTCGTTTACGATGACTTGTCCAAACAGGCGGTTTCCTACCGTGAAGTTTCATTGATACTTCGCCGTCCTTCCGGACGTGAAGCCTATCCGGGTGATATTTTCTATTTACATTCCCGTTTGCTGGAACGTTCAGCCAAAATTATCGATCAGCAGGAAGTAGCTTCTCAAATGAACGACCTTCCGGAAAGTCTGAAAGGAAAAGTAAAGGGTGGGGGTTCGCTGACGGCTTTACCTATTATCGAAACACAAGCCGGCGATGTTTCCGCATACATTCCGACAAATGTAATTTCAATCACCGACGGACAAATCTTTTTGGATACAGGGCTTTTCCATCAAGGCAACCGTCCTGCCATCAATGTGGGTATATCCGTATCCCGCGTAGGAGGTAACGCACAAATCAAAGCGATGAAGAAAGTTGCCGGAACCCTAAAGATTGATCAGGCACAGTATCGTGAATTGGAAGCATTTACCAAGTTTGGCGGAGATATGGATCCCGTTACGGCGTTGACTATTGATAAAGGGCAAAAGAATACCGCTTTACTCGTCCAGCCACAGTACTCGCCAATGCCTGTCGAACAACAGATAGCTGTCTTGTATTGCGGAACCAATGGACTCTTGAAAAATATTCCATTAGGTAAAGTTACCGAATTTGAAAAGAGACTGTTGAGTTCTCTTGAATTAAATCATCAAGCTGATGTTCTGGACGTTTTAAAGAAAGGAACTATCAATGACGATGTAACAAAAACCGTTAGAGAAACATCGGAGAAAGTGGCTCAACAATTCTTGTAACAACAAACAGAACCTATGGCTTCGTTAAAAGAAATAAAAAACAGAATCACTTCCGTCAAAAGTATCTGGAAAATTACTTCAGCCATGAAGATGGTAGCTGCTGCCAAACTGCGTAAAGCACAGGTGGCTATCGAAAGCATGTTGCCTTATCAAACGAAACTGAGCGGTATGATGTCTCGTTTTCTGGATGCGGACGTTCCTTTTGAATCACCCTATTTGGTTTCGAGACCGGTTAAACGCGTGGCTATTGTGGCGTTTTCTTCAAATTCTTCCTTGTGCGGCGCTTTTAATACCAATATTATCAGGCAACTTGTACAAGTGGTTGCTACATATAAGAGCCTTGGCGCGGAAGATATACAAATTTATCCGGTTGGAAGAAAGGTTGAAGAAGCGGTAAAAAAATTGGGATATAAGAAATTAGGCAGTTATCAATCCATTGCCAATAAACCTTCGTATGAAGCAGCCCGTCAATTGGCATCCAAACTCATGGAAGATTTTGTAGCCAATGAGATAGATAAGGTGGAATTGGTTTATTATCATTTCAAATCTTCGGGAGTGCAGACACTTGTTCGAGAGCCTTTCCTCCCGATTGATTTAAGTCAAATGACTGTGAAAAATGATACCCATAAAGACGGAATACTAAAGGATTACATTGTCGAACCTTCCGTTCAGGAATTGATGACCGCACTTATCCCCAAGGTGTTATATTTTAAACTATATACGGTATCGCTTGATTCTCATGCCTCGGAACATGCCGCACGAGTAATAGCCATGCAAACGGCAACAGAAAATGCGGACGAATTGTGTCAGGACTTGACGATACAATACAATAAATCCCGTCAGCAAGCTATTACGAACGAATTGCTCGATATTATAGGTGGGAGCATGTAGCCTTACCATCAAAAATAGGTGGTGATGTAAGCATTAGAACGTTTTTTTATAAACACAGAGGCACAGAAACACAGAAAATCTACAAACTCTGTGCCTCTGAGCCTCTGTGTTAAAACAGTGTTAAAACAAATACAAAACAAGTTTGCGAAAGCATATTACATCCTTTGCAAGATCCAGGCTTCCTGAAAGTCATTTCTATGAAGATATTTGGCTTTAAAAGCATCGCGAGCGTTAATCGCTAAATCCTTGTTATCATAAGAATCCACCACCACCCGATACATTACAATAGCCGAATTAAATATCACAGTAGCATTTCCGTATCCTTCCGATTGAAGGAAACTTTTCAGAGCATCGGCATTGGTTTTCAAGCCAAAACTACCGCAAACAATACCGTATGCTTTGATGGCATTATTTCCTGAAACGATTTCTACCCTTTCCCTGCGAATATCCGTTTCTTTCGGGATGGGAACAGAAGGAGTAACAGCGGTTTGCGAGGCTGTTGCTTCTGTTGTTGTTTCTTTTTGATTGTTGGCAAGCTCTTGCTGTTTTGCCGTTTCGTATGCCTTTCGATAAGCACTCTCACTTGATTTGCATGATGTCAAAGCCCATACAAAACACAGGCTTATTCCTATTACTACTATTTTTTTCATAATCTATTACGTTTTAGTGAATGCTTTTTTCATTCCGATTTATTTTTGTACGAAATAGTTGCTGTTGCTTGATTGGTAGGCATCAGTAAAATTTCCGCTATTTGAATGTGAGCAGGCACGGAAGCCGCAAAATAAACCGTTTCGGCGATGTCGTCACCCGTTAACGGATGAATTCCTTTGTAAAAAGTATCAGCAGTTTGTTTATCTCCACGATAACGCACAACACTAAAGTTTGTCTCTGCCATACCCGGTTTAATAGTTGTTACTCTAAGCGGAGTATCAACCAGATCAATCCGTAATCCATCCGAAAGGGCTTTGACGGCTGCCTTAGTGGCACAATATACGCTTCCTCCCGGATAAGCAGCATCTCCGGCAATAGAACCGATATTGATAATATGTCCGCTTTGGCGTTCTACCATACCCGGTACTATCATCCGCGTCATTGCAAGCAGACCTTTTATATTAGTATCTATCACAATATCCCATTCATCAAGATTACCTTCGTATTCCTTATCGACACCAATTACAAGTCCGGCATTGTTTATCAAAATATCTATCCTTTTCCATTCTTCGGATAGAGAATTTAAAGCCTTTGCTCCGGATTCTCTGTCTCGTACATCAAAAGGAAGTAGATGTATGCGGATATGATAACTTACTTCCAATTCTTTTTTCAATGTTTCCAGTTTAGCCACATTCCGGGAATTAAGAATCAGATTTGCCCCTTGCGATGCAAACTTTCGCGCACAGCCTTCACCTATTCCGCTACTTGCGCCTGTAATAAAAACAATTTTATCGGTCATTTTCTTCTTTTCTTTGCTACCTACTCTTGTTTAGCAAAAGTATGATTTAATATTTATTGTTTAAGAACGCTTTTAACTAATTAAAGTTAAAGAAAATACCGAAGAGCCTCTTCTATGTACCGGATAAAAAAAGATATGGCTCTTAATGTTCTAAGATTTCGAGTTGTGTCAAGATTTCTTCGCGCGTTATCGGATAGGTTTTTCGGTTAACCAATGTTTGATAAACGGCATCGAAAAGTGAGAGATAATTCCCATGTTTAGAGGCAACTGTCTCTTTGGTTACAGTACCGTTTTTGTCAGCAACGCTCAGTATCCCTTGCATGCCCGGCAGCTCTATTCCGTAAGCAGGATCGCTTAGTTTCATACCCGCAAGGAGCTGTTCTTCCTGAACGTCTGCCCGATACTTGACAAAACTTCCCTCAACGCCGTGCAACACAAATGCCGGTTGCGCATCTGCCACAAGCAGACTTGCCGTTACGGTAACATTCAAGTCATTGGGGTAGCTCAATTGTATCATAAAGTAATCTTCTACCTGAGTATTTTTCCGGTTGCTTCCCGAGACTTTATGGTAACTTACCGGTTTGCCGAACAAACTAATAACTTGGTCTAAAAGGTGAGGACCTAAATCGTAGAATAAACCGCACGCTTCCAAAGTAGGAGTTTCCTTGAACGCCTTGAGACTGATAACCGGTCTGTATCTGTCATACCGAATATGTATTTCATTCGGTTTGCCTAATCTCCCGCTGTCGATTACTTTTTTTACGGATATAAAATCACTATCCCAACGACGGTTTTGATAGAAAAAGACTTCTTTACCTTGTTTATCTGCCAATTCAAACAACTCTTTTGCTTGTTTTGTAGTTGCCGTAAAGGGTTTTTCCACTAAAATATGTTTGCCTTTCAGCAGGGCGGATTTTGCCTGCTCGTAATGAAGATTGTTGGGGGTATTTACAACGACAAGCTCTATAGCATCGTCGTTAAGTAATTCGTCCACACTGTTATAGCTTATCAAGTAGGGATACTCTTTCTGTGCCTTCTTCGTATTTCTTTCGGTTACGGCATATAGATTAAAACCGGTATGCTTATCCAAAAAAGGTGCGTGAAATACTCTTCCCGACATGCCATAAGCAAGAAGTCCTGTGTTAATAATGCCTTTTGAATCCGACTTCATCATTTGTTTTTACGCTTAATTAAATCTTCCATGCAATGAAACTACTACGAAAAAGGATGCCTCTGTTTGGGGACATCCTTATGAATCAACCTTCTACAAATAGGTAATTATTTCTTTTTACTACGATCTCCGTACCGGTTCATAAACTTATCTACACGCCCGGCAGAATCCACTAATTTGGATTTACCTGTATAAAAGGGATGTGAAGTGTTGGAAATTTCAAGTTTCATTAACGGATACGTGTTCCCTTCAAATTCGATAGTTTCTTTCGTATTGGCAGTTGAACGTGATAAGAACATATCCCCATTTGACAGGTCTTTGAACACTATCGGGCGATATGACTCGGGATGAATACCTTTTTTCATTTCAATATTTATTTTTCTTAATTACTGTTTCGTTACTAGTTGGGTATAAGCAGAATCATGTAATGGTGGCTTCAAAGGTAATACTTTTTTCTTATTCGGAAAGAAATCAAGAGAAAAAATGCTGCGTTTAGATGTGCCTTCTAAAATCTTTTACGCATCTTTGTTGAGATTTGTTGCGCGTAGCACTTGAATCTGCCTGTAATTGGCTCATTGATTTTATGTGTAATTTTGAGATTATTTAATAGTAAATAGAGTTGAATAATAAGACATTCATAGCAGAACTCTCAAAAAGGTTGGGCTACCCCATTCAAGAAACCTCTGAACTTGTAAACTCCATTTTCGCTGATATGATACAGCATTTTCAAGATGGAAAAACGATTACCATTCAAGGTTTCGGAACGTTTGAGGTAAAAAAGAAAACGGAAAGGATTTCGGTGAATCCGGTTTCCAAGAAGCAGATGCTTGTCCCGCCCAAACTTGTATTGGCTTATAAACCAAGTAGTCTGTTAAAAGAAAAGTTTAAATAGACATTTCAGATTTATAGTTTAAGTTTTCAAAGATTATTTACCTATGAACGAAAAGCTGAATACGCAAGATGTGATTGACGCATTAGCCCAAAAACATAGCATGAATAAGAAAGATGCCGCTCTTTTTGTAAAAGAATTATTTCTTTTGATAGAAGAGTCTTTAGAGAAAGATAAGATAGTAAAGTTGAAAGGACTCGGCACGTTCAAGGTAGTTAAGATAAACTCTCGCGAGAGTGTGAACGTCAATACCGGAGAACGTTTCGTCATTCCGGAACACCGTAAAATCAGTTTTATACCGGATACGGAATTAAGTAATATTCTCAACAAACCTTTTGCGCATTTTGAAACCATCTTATTAGATGAAACCGGCGAGAACGACAAAACAACAACAGACGATGATATTCGGGAACAGGAAGAATTATTCGACTCACCTGCATTCATTCGTTCCGACAACAATACCAACGAAATTATGAACAACGAAAAAGAAAAAATTACTGAAAACGATGAAAGGAAAAGGAATAAAAAGAGTATCTTTTCATGTATTCCCCCCCAAAAAATTGCGTAAATATATCCTTTGGATTGTTGGAGGAATCCTCGTAGTATCCGCTATCATCCTGTACGCATTATCATGGGATAACAGCAAATTTGAAAGTGTGATGCCTTCAACGCCGGTAGGTGAAATGGAAACTGTTTCCGATTCTTTGCAGGTAGAGGATAGTGTGGCAACAACGGAACAGGACATAAGTTCCGAAGAAATAAACACCGATACGGCACGACCAAAGAAAAACGAAAAGCCAAGAAAACAAATAAAAAACACAAAGCAGAAACCGACGGCAGAAGATTTGCGAATAATGAGAGATAACAGTCCCGTACATCCCGATTCCGTAAATTATACCATTGTAGGAACTAAAACCACTTACTCGTTGAAAGCCGGCGAAACCTTGACAAGAGTTTCTTTGCGCTTCTATGGGACGAAAGACTTGTGGCCCTACATATTGAAACACAACAAGGATAAGATTCAAAATCCCGAAACGCTCTCGGTCGGTATGACGTTGCGAATCCCCGAACTGAAAAAGAAAAAACGATAATGATTAAACGTATTTATTGTATTTATGTACCCTTAAATAAAAATGTAATATGAATCAACAAAGTGCTAAAATTCCTTTTTATGTCAAGCGTTCTTCCACCGAAAAAATAGGTGTAACTTTTGATTTTTTCAAAGGCAATTGGAAAGTAATACTCAAATACGCGACTTTTTTGATACTCCCTGTGTGTCTCCTGCAAGCATTGTTTATGGATACGATAGCGGGAGGAATGTTTGAGAGACAGCTCATACAAAGAGCAGGCGAAACGGTTTTGGAGCCACTCGGAGCAGGTATGATTGCAAGTTTCATCGTGATAATTTTATGTTTCTTCTTCGCTTCCGTGTTGCTTACTTCATTGCTTTATGCCCTGATGCAAACCTATCACGGACGCGAAGAAGGCTTGAAGGGGATAACTATCTCCGAGTTAAAAGATAAAATCATTCGGAACGTAAAACGCAGTCTGCGTGTCATTCTTTTTTAC
>SNRY01000245.1_pt1 | contig 19830 bp, 13 predicted proteins | sample 4693421 | NCBI WGS metagenome assembly SNRY01 (sample SAMN11003215, study PRJNA524138) | termite gut metagenome | isolation source: Bacteroidetes bacterial symbionts from single cell of protist host amplifed... | host: Streblomastix strix ... | reverse complement strand
CAGATCTTGCTAAAGGAAATTTTGATGTATTGATAGAGGGAATCCGTACGCGTTTGTTTACACTTCCTTCAAATACTGACGTTTATCCGGGGCATGGCGCACGAACAACGATAGAGAAAGAATTGACGGAAAATCCTTTTTTCAGGTGAGATTCAATGATTAAAAGTTTTAAATCCTGATTTCTTCTTCACATTTTATTTGTTTATTTGCAGCATATTAGATGACTTGTGTTCAAATGTTTCGTACTTGTACAGTTAATGATAGATGGAAGCAACAAATAGGCTTGTTATAGAAACCTGTCCGTTATGTAACGGCAAGCAATTAAGGCAAGTTATCAAATGTAGAAGTTCTTATGTTTCGGAGGAGTGGTTTGATTTGTATATGTGCGAGGATTGTTCTTTTCTTTTTACGCAGGGCGCATCCTGCGAAACGGAAAGGAATAGATATGATGAAATGTCCCGAGCTATTTCTTATTCAAACAGTCGAAAGGGAGCTGTCAGTATGCTCTATGGATTAGCGCGCAGTTATATGCTGAACAAAAAGGCAAAGTTAGTGATGAAAGAGGCGCACCGGATGAGAGGACGAATTTTGGACATAAGCGCCGGTACAGGACATTTTGCTGATATAATGAAGTATTACGGGTGGACGGTTAACGCTACAGAAAAAAGTGATGAAGCGCGGGCTTTTGCCAAAGAATACTTTGAATTGGATATAAAAGACGAGAATGCTTTGTATGCTTTTAAGCCCGATTCTTTCGACGTGATAACCTTGTGGCATGTGATGGAACATTCGGAGCATTTGAATGAAATGTGGAAATGGTTGTATGAATTATTGACCGACAAGGGAATACTTGTTGTGGCTGTTCCCAACTGTCAGTCTTATGATGCCAGAAAATATGATAAACAATGGGCTGCTTATAATGTTCCGTGTCATTTGTGGCATTTTGCTCCTGTTACTATCGAAAGGTGGGGATACAAGCATGGTTTTATATTGGCAGACCGATATGCGATGCCGCTTGATGCTTTCTATATTTCCATATTGAGCGAAAAATATCGGGGAAGTTTTTTGCCTTTTATACAAGGAATGTTTACCGGTATTATGGCGTGGTTCTGTACTCAATCTCATAAAGACAGGAGTAGTTCGATGATTTATGTTTTTAGAAAAAAGTAAAATGAAAAATAAAAGAAGAAACAAGATATCCTATTTCGACATGCAATTCGTTACATCAAGTATCTGTATTACACTTGTGTTGTTATTATTGGGTATGACAGTTTTTTTAGTATTGAGCGCTAATAATTTGACTGTCTATGTACGCGAAAACATATCTTTTTCTGTTCTTATTAATGATGACATGAAGGAGGTTGATATTCTAAAGCTGCAAAAAAGATTGGAGAAGCAATCTTTTGTCAAGTCTTCTGTTTATATATCCAAACAGCAAGCTCTTACAGAACAAAGCGAAGCGATGGGTACAAATCCGAAAGATTTTTTAGGTTATAATCCTTTTCAAGCATCTATCGAAATAAAATTGTATTCCGATTATGCAAATTTAGACAGCATTGCCAAAATAGAAAAACAAATTAGAAAAGGGAATAATATTCAAGATGTGCTTTATCAAGAAGAATTGATTGATGCGGTGAACAATAATATTCGCAATATTAGCTTAATGCTTTTAGGATTAGCTTTTATTCTAACGTTGATATCTTTTGCTTTGATTAATAATACGGTGCGTTTGACGATTTATTCCAAACGTTTTCTTATTCATACCATGACCTTGGTGGGAGCGGACTGGGGGTTTATTCGCAGACCTTTTTTAGCGAAGTGTGTTTGGAGTGGTATTTGTGCAGGGTTAATATCGGGAACTCTTTTGATGGGTGGCGCTTATGCCGCAGTTTATTATGAGTCGGATTTAATGGAGGTCATTACTCCGCAGGTAATGCTACAAGTAGTCGGGGTTGTATTGCTTCTGGGTATTTTAATTCCTTGGGGGTGCAGTTATTTCTCGGTGAACAAGTATTTGCGAATGAAATCCGTTGATTTATACGTAATATAGAATTGATTTTTAATTGACTTTATGGATAAACAAAAATTTGCTTTTGATAAAACAAACTTCCTATTGTTAGCAATAGGAATGGTTATTATTATTTTGGGTTTTATCCTGATGACAGGGAGTTCCTCCACAGAGGCGGCTTTTGAACCTGATATATTCAGTACACGACGGATAAAGGTTGCGCCGGTTGTTTGTTTTTTTGGCTTTGTTTTTATGATATACGCCGTCTTACGGAAGCCGAAAACAAAGGTATGATATGAGCGAAATAGAAGCATTAATTCTTGGTTTGGTTCAGGGTTTTACCGAATATCTGCCTGTGAGCAGTAGCGGACACCTTGCCATTGGGTCTGCTCTGTTTGGCTTGCAAGATAATGAAAATTTAACTTTTATCATAGCCGTTCATGCAGCTACGGTATTAAGTACGATTGTTGTTTTATGGAAAGAATTAGTTTGGATATTGAAAGGTTTATTTAAGTTTCAATGGAATAGAGAAACTCGCTATGCCGGTAATATTCTTATTTCTATGATTCCGGTAGGGATAGTAGGACTTTTTTTTAAAGACAAAGTAGCTGAATTTTTCGATGGAGATTTATTGCTTGTAGGAAGTATGTTGTTGCTTACGGCTGTTTTGTTGGTTTTTGCTTATTATGCAAGGCATCGGCGTAAGGAGGAAATTTCATGGAGAGATGCATTTATTATAGGTATCAGTCAGGCGTTTGCGGTGCTTCCGGGTTTGTCTCGTTCGGGTACGACTATTGCTACAGGTTTGTTGTTAGGTAATAAGAAAGAAACGGTAACGCAATTTTCTTTTTTAATGGTGCTTGTTCCTATTTTGGGAGAAGCGATGCTTGATTTGTTGAAAGGAAATTTTAATACCGCACAGTCGGGCATTCCTGTGTTGTCATTAGTGATAGGTTTTATGGCAGCTTTTATTTCCGGTTGTGTGGCTTGTCGATGGATGATTAATATCGTGAAAAAAGGTAAATTGATTTATTTTGCTGTTTATTGCGCAATAGCCGGAACAGTAACCATTGTCGTTTCGTGGTTGTAATATTAATGGAATGAACTTTGAAGAAGGAGAGGTTCTTTATTTTAACAAGCCGTTAGGGTGGACTTCGTTCAATTTAGTGGCAAAAGTACGATATACTTTGTGTCGGGAACTGAAAATAAGGAAACTGAAAGTGGGACATGCAGGCACGTTAGATCCTTTGGCTACGGGAGTGATGATAATTTGTACAGGCAAAGCGACTAAAAAAATAGAAGAGTTTCAATATCAAAAGAAAGAATATATGGCTACCGTTAGGTTGGGGGCAACGACTCCTTCTTATGATTTGGAAAAAGAAATAGATAGATTGTATCCGACGGAGCATATTTCGCAAGAAATGGTGGAGGAAATATTAATAACGTTTGTCGGAGAAATAGAACAAATACCTCCTGTTTTTTCTGCTTGCAGAGTGGGCGGAGCGCATGCTTACGAATTGGCTCGTAAGGGGAAGGAAGTGGAATTAAAGCCCAAGTTGTTGGTCATTGATGAGATAGAACTTTTGGAATGTAATTTACCTGAAATAAAAATTCGGGTAGTGTGCAGTAAAGGGACTTATATGCGCGCTTTGGCACGTGATATTGGGAAGGCGCTGAATAGCGGAGCGCATTTGAGAGAGTTGGTTCGCACTCGCGTAGGAAATATAACTTTGGAACAGTGTTTGGAAGTGGAGAAGTTTAATGAGTGGTTGAAGGATGAAAGGTAACATACAGGATTGAATCCATATAAATTACAATAACTATGAAATTGTCAAAATTCAAATTCAAATTGCCGGAAGAAAGGATAGCTTTGTATCCTACGAAATACAGAGATGAAGCGCGCTTGATGGTACTTCATAAAGATACGGGAAAGATAGAGCATCGAATATTCAGGGATATATTGGATTATTTTGAAGACAAGGATTTATTCATATTCAACGATACCAAAGTATTTCCGGCACGCTTATACGGAAACAAGGAAAAAACGGGAGCCCGTATTGAAGTTTTCTTGTTACGCGAATTGAGTGAAGATTCGCGTTTGTGGGATGTGTTGGTTGATCCTGCCCGTAAGATAAGAATAGGAAACAAGCTCTACTTCGGAGAGAATGATTCCATGGTGGCTGAAGTGATAGACAATACCACTTCGCGAGGACGCACTCTGCGTTTTCTTTATGACGGGTCGCACGATGAGTTTAAGAAAGCCTTGTATGCGCTTGGCGAAATACCTTTGCCCCGAAGTATCATCAACCGTGCGGTGAAGTCGGAAGACGCCGAATGGTTTCAATCTATTTTTGCAAAAAACGAAGGGGCTGTTACGGCTCCTACGGCTAATTTGCATTTTAGTCGCGAATTATTGAAACGGTTGGAAATAAAAGGCATCAATTTTACTTATATTACGTTACATGCAGGATTGGGCAATTTTCGTGAAATTGATGTGGAAGATTTGACTAAACATAAGATGGATTCCGAACAAATGTTCGTGTCGGAAGAAACGGTAAATATTGTCAATTCGGCTCAAGACGACCATAGGAATATTTGTGCCGTAGGTACTACCGTGATGCGCGCTATTGAAAGTACGGTAAGTACGGACGGACATTTAAAACCTTTTGATGGATGGACTAATAAGTTTATTTTTCCTCCTTATGATTTTACTGTAGCAGATAGTTTGATTGCCAATTTTCACATGCCATTTTCTACTTTATTGATGGTAACGGCAGCTTTTGGCGGTTACGAAAAGGTAATGAATGCGTATGAAATAGCTATAAAAGAGGAATACCGTTTTGGTACATACGGAGATGCCATGTTGATATTGTCTAAGTAATTCAATTAATTATGGCGCAAGTTTATCTGGGACTTGGCAGCAATTTAGGTAATAAAGAACAAAACCTGCATGATGCCATACAAAAAATAGAAAAGCGGATAGGGAAGGTAGTCTCTCTATCCGCTTTTTATGTTACTGCTCCTTGGGGATTTATTTCGGAGAGTGGTTTTCTTAATGCTGTTCTTTGTTCAGAATCTTTGCTTTTTCCTTTGGAAATATTAAAAGAAACCCAACTGATAGAATATGAAATGGGGAGAGTAAATAAATCTGTCGGTGGAATTTATCGGGATCGTTTGATAGATATTGATATGTTACTATATAATCGTTTGATAATGAAAACAGAAAAATTAACTTTACCGCATCCGTTGATGAGTAAACGTCTTTTTGTAATGGAACCTATGGTAGAAATTGCTCCGGAAATGATACACCCTGTGTTAGGTAAAAAAATGAAAGAGATTTTGTGTTTTATAGAAAAAACGTTATAGCATATTCTTAAATATAATTAATTTTCTGTTTATTTATCCCTTATTTTGTTAATATTATGCAACGAGAAAAACAATTTTCAAAATAATATACTTTATTTGAGATTCCGAGAAGTAAGGAAAGGAAGTGTGGCGGTTGATTGTTCTATTTTTCCGTTGGTGGTAAAATCTTTTTTTTAAGAGAAATTAAATTTATGAAACGTAATTATTTTAAAAATGCAGTTATATTAACCGGACTATCGGTTATATTCAGTGTGAATTCTTTTTCTCAAGATTTGATTGCTAAACAGGCTCCTGTTGATAAAACACTTAAAAAAGTAGATTCTTTGGCTTTATTGAATTTGATGAAAGTGGAATTAACGGATACAAATCCGTATGCTTCCGATTTATATGCGGAATGGGACAACAAACGCGTACATTCCCTCGGAGATAAATTAAATATTCCGGATAGTCATTCTATTGACTTAACCGGTTTTTCTATGCCTACTAAAAACCCTACTCGTATCACTTCTTCCTTTGGACCTCGCAAGAGGAAAATGCATAATGGCACTGATCTTAAAGTTTATGTTGGGGATACAATTGTTGCTGTTTTTGACGGGAAAGTACGTATTGTTAATACGGAACGGAGAGGATACGGGAATTATGTGGTGATTCGTCATAATAATGGGCTTGAAACGATTTATGGTCATTTATCCAAGCAATTGGTTAAAGAAAATCAGGAAGTAAAAGCAGGAGAGGTTATTGGTTTGGGAGGTAGTACGGGGCGTTCTACGGGTTCTCATCTTCATTTTGAAGTAAGATTTTTGAGTATTGCCATTAATCCGGCAAATATATTCAATTTCCAAAAAGAGGATATTGTAGCAGATACTTATACTTTTACCAAATATAAATCATCTAATAAAAATACCCTTTCGGGCGCTAAGGTGAAGACTAATGACGATGACAATGATAATGACAGCAACAGAGTGATTCATTATCATAAAGTAAAAAAAGGGGATACTTTGTCGCATATTGCGCTTGCAAGCGGTGTTTCACTCTCCCAGTTGTGTAAGTTGAATCGAATTACTTTGAAAACTATTATTAGACCAGGACAGGTACTGCGTTGTTCATAAAAATTCATTTGTGGGTCAGAATAAGACAATATGGAATTATCTTTTTCTTTGTCTGTTAATGTAAAGAATCGTTTGCTTGATTTTTCTGTTCCACAAGTGATGGGTATATTGAATTTGACTCCCGATTCGTTTTATGTGGGAAGTCGTATGCAGACAGATGTCGAAATATCCAATCGTGTTGAACAGATTTTAAAAGAAGGTGCATCAATCATAGATATTGGGGCATATTCTTCTCGTCCCAATGCAGAACATATTACTGCTGAAGAAGAAATAAGACGGTTGCGTCGGGGGTTGGAAATGGTGAATCGAAATTATCCCGAAGCTATCGTATCGGTGGATACTTTTCGTGCCGAAGTAGCGGAAATATGCGTGCAAGAATATGGTGTAGCCATTATTAACGATGTTTCCGGTGGTGAAATGGATGAGCGTATGTTTGAAACCGTAGCTCGTTTAAACATACCTTATATTATAACACATATACAAGGCACTCCGCAAAACATGCAGCAAAAACCGCATTACGACAATCTTATTAAAGAGGTTTTTATGTTTTTTGCCGAGAAAGTACAGCAATTACGCGACCTTGGTGTAAAAGATATAATACTTGATCCTGGATTTGGGTTTGGAAAAACGGTAGAACATAATTATGAATTATTGTTTCATTTGGAAGATTTCAAAATTTTTGAACTTCCCATATTGGTTGGATTCTCTCGTAAGTCAATGATTACTCAATTATTGAATATTAATCCGCAGGAAGCCTTAAATGGAACTGTCGTTCTGAATACTGTTTCCTTGTTGAAAGGCGCTCATATCATTCGTGTACATGATGTGAAAGAAGCGGTTGAGGCTGTGAAGATAATTTGTAAGTTGATGAGTGGCAATTAGATAACTATTTTTTAAAATATACATAAATAAGGTGGTTTTGTTTTCGGATTTTGGTTTCAAAGATTTCTTGGATATTCTGCTGGTAACTTTTCTTGTGTTCTATACGTATAGACTGATGAAAAGTTCCGGTTCGATGAATGTTTTTATCGGGATTATGATAATTATCTTGATATGGGGAATTGTGTCCTTTTTTGAAATGCGTTTGTTAGGAGTTATTTTCGACAAATTAATAGGGGTTGGAGGATTGGTTCTTGTTATCTTGTTTCAGGATAATATTCGACGTTTTCTTTTTACACTGGGACATCGACGAACAAATGCGGTTATACGTTTTTTTACCAGCAATAAAAAAGAGAAAGCGGAATATAAATATATTTTACCCATTGTGATGGCATGTATGAATATGGGAAAGCAAAAAATTGGGGCTTTAATTGTGGTGGAACGCAGTGTGCCTTTGAATGAAGTCATACATTCGGGTGAAATTACAGACGCAGCTATCAGTCAACGTTTGATTGAAAGTATCTTTTATAAGAATACTCCTTTGCATGACGGAGCGATGATTATTAGTAAGCAAAGAATCAAAGCTGCCGGATGTATCCTTCCCGTATCACAAGATCTCACCATACCTAAAGAATTGGGGCTTAGACACCGGGCTGCTATGGGCATTACCCAAAAGACCGATGCGCATGCTATAATTGTTTCAGAAGAAACAGGGCATATTTCAGTGGCATACCAAGGACAATTTTATCTGCAACTGAATGCAGAGCAATTAAAGAACATGCTGATAGAATAAATTCAATTTGAATCCGGTTTGATTGGGTTTATTATTTCGCAGGCTTCCTTATTTTTTCTTTACTAATTCTTTGTTCATCTATGGGCATAATGGTAGAATTTCTTTATCGTAATTTTTTAAACTACTCCTGAAAATCCCATAAATGCCATAGCGAGTAATCCGGCTGTGATAAGCGCAATAGGTGTTCCTTCCATTTTTTTAGGTATTTTCACCAAACTCATTTGCTCACGAATTCCGGCAAACAATACTAAGGCTAATCCAAAGCCTAAAGCGGTTGAAAAGGCATAAACAACTCCCGTCAGTAAGTCGTACTCTTTTTGAATGACTAAGATAGCCACTCCTAAGATGCAACAATTTGTTGTAATTAATGGAAGAAAAACTCCGAGCGCTTGATATAACGCCGGAGATACTTTTTTTAATATAATTTCCACCATTTGTACCAAAGCGGCTATTACTAAAATAAATGTAATGGTTTGCAGATAACTCAACCCAAAGGCATCCAGTACGTATTTCTGCAAAATAAAAGTTACCATAGTAGCAATGGTTAACACAAAAGTTACTGCCATACCCATTCCTAATGCGGTTTCTATTTTTTTGGATACGCCTAAAAAAGGACAAATACCCAGAAATTGTGATAACACAATGTTATTAACAAAAATCGCCGATATAAATATAATAATGTATTCCATAATTGATTAAGAATTTCTATTTGTTAACGCAATAAGATATCCCAAGGCAATGAAGGCTCCCGGCGCCAATACAAACATAAGCATTCCGTATTCTTCGGAGAATAGAGTCAGGTTGAATATTTTTCCTGTTCCCAAGAGTTCACGCACAGCTCCAAGTAATGTTAAGCCTAACGTAAATCCCAAGCCCATACCGATACCGTCGAACATGGAGGCTATGGAATTATTTTTGGCAGCAAACGCTTCGGCGCGTCCGAGCAAAATGCAATTTACCACAATCAAAGGAATGAACAAACCCAATGTGGCATACAATCCGGGAACATATGCCTGCATCACCATTTGCAGAAGGGTAACGAACGAAGCAATTACTACCACATAAGCGGGAATGCGTACTGCATCGGGAATAAGATTCTTAAGCAGGGAAATAGCTATATTGGAACAGATAAGCACGAACATAGTAGCTAATCCCATCCCCATGCCATTGATAGCTGAAGAAGTTGTCCCCAGTGTCGGACACATACCGAGAAGAAGTACAAATGTTGGATTTTCTTTAACAACTCCGTTTATTAAAATTTTAAGATTACTCATACGATTAAAAATGTTAATGACCGGTAACTAATTTTCTTTTGGGCTGGCAGAGGTTGTTCCATCGGAAATGTCGGGTTCTGCTTTTGGGGTGGCAGAAGTTATTCCGTCAGCATTGTCTTTGTATGCGGCATAAGCCTTGTTTATTGCGCTGAGGAAAGCGCGAGAGGTAATGGTTGATGCGGTAATAGCATCAATATCTCCCCCGTCTTTACTTACTGTGAGAGGTTTTATACCGGGGTTCAGCCCCTTGATACTTCCTTTGTTTCCTTCTTTAAACCAATCGGAGGCTTTGGAGCCTAATCCGGGAGTTTCGGAATGGGACAGTAAGGAATAGTTATGGATGTTTCCTTCGACATCAAAACCTACCAGCACTTTTAGTTCGCCGCCAAAGCCCAATGCAACGGATGCAACAGCAATACCAACGAGTTGATCGCCATTCTTTGCCGGATAAACAATGAAGGCAATCGTTTTCTTTCCATTTTTTTCTCCTAAAATGGAAAAAGAAAGAGTGACTTCATTGTTTATCCGGCAAAGAATTGCGATCAACTCGTTGGTATGGCTGTTGCATCCGTTGCATTGGGCTTTGACGGCGAACTAAAAGTGCTGGTAGGTTTTGATGTCGAAGGAAACATCCATACCTATTCCTTACTGTCCCATTCCGAAACTCCCGGATTAGGCTCCAAAGCCTCCGATTGGTTTAAAGAAGGAAACAAAGGAAGTATCAAGGGGCTGAACCCCGGTATAAAACCTCTCACAGTAAGTAAAGACGGGGGAGATATTGATGCTATTACCGCATCAACCATTACCTCTCGCGCTTTCCTCAGCGCAATAAACAAGGCTTATGCCGCATACAAAGACAATGCTGACGGAATAACTTCTGCCACCCCAAAAGCAGAACCCGACATTTCCGATGGAACAACCTCTGCCAGCCCAAAAGAAAATTAGTTACCGGTCATTAACATTTTTAATCGTATGAGTAATCTTAAAATTTTAATAAACGGAGTTGTTAAAGAAAATCCAACATTTGTACTTCTTCTCGGTATGTGTCCGACACTGGGGACAACTTCTTCAGCTATCAATGGCATGGGGATGGGATTAGCTACTATGTTCGTGCTTATCTGTTCCAATATAGCTATTTCCCTGCTTAAGAATCTTATTCCCGATGCAGTACGCATTCCCGCTTATGTGGTAGTAATTGCTTCGTTCGTTACCCTTCTGCAAATGGTGATGCAGGCATATGTTCCCGGATTGTATGCCACATTGGGTTTGTTCATTCCTTTGATTGTGGTAAATTGCATTTTGCTCGGACGCGCCGAAGCGTTTGCTGCCAAAAATAATTCCATAGCCTCCATGTTCGACGGTATCGGTATGGGCTTGGGATTTACGTTAGGCTTAACATTACTTGGAGCTGTGCGTGAACTCTTGGGAACAGGAAAAATATTCAACCTGACTCTATTCTCCGAAGAATACGGAATGCTTATGTTTGTATTGGCGCCGGGAGCCTTCATTGCCTTGGGATATCTTATTGCGTTAACAAATAGAAATTCTTAATCAATTATGGAATACATTATTATATTTATATCGGCGATTTTTGTTAATAACATTGTGTTATCACAATTTCTGGGTATTTGTCCTTTTTTAGGCGTATCCAAAAAAATAGAAACCGCATTAGGAATGGGTATGGCAGTAACTTTTGTGTTAACCATTGCTACTATGGTAACTTTTATTTTGCAGAAATACGTACTGGATGCCTTTGGGTTGAGTTATCTGCAAACCATTACATTTATTTTAGTAATAGCCGCTTTGGTACAAATGGTGGAAATTATATTAAAAAAAGTATCTCCGGCGTTATATCAAGCGCTCGGAGTTTTTCTTCCATTAATTACAACAAATTGTTGCATCTTAGGAGTGGCTATCTTAGTCATTCAAAAAGAGTACGACTTACTGACGGGAGTTGTTTATGCCTTTTCAACCGCTTTAGGCTTTGGATTAGCCTTAGTATTGTTTGCCGGAATTCGTGAGCAAATGAGTTTGGTGAAAATACCTAAAAAAATGGAAGGAACACCTATTGCGCTTATCACAGCCGGATTACTCGCTATGGCATTTATGGGATTTTCAGGAGTAGTTTAAAAAATTACGATAAAGAAATTCTACCATTATGCCCATAGATGAACAAAGAATTAGTAAAGAAAAAATAAGGAAGCCTGCGAAATAATAAACCCAATCAAACCGGATTCAAATTGAATTTATTCTATCAGCATGTTCTTTAATTGCTCTGCATTCAGTTGCAGATAAAATTGTCCTTGGTATGCCACTGAAATATGCCCTGTTTCTTCTGAAACAATTATAGCATGCGCATCGGTCTTTTGGGTAATGCCCATAGCAGCCCGGTGTCTAAGCCCCAATTCTTTAGGTATGGTGAGATCTTGTGATACGGGAAGGATACATCCGGCAGCTTTGATTCTTTGCTTACTAATAATCATCGCTCCGTCATGCAAAGGAGTATTCTTATAAAAGATACTTTCAATCAAACGTTGACTGATAGCTGCGTCTGTAATTTCACCCGAATGTATGACTTCATTCAAAGGCACACTGCGTTCCACCACAATTAAAGCCCCAATTTTTTGCTTTCCCATATTCATACATGCCATCACAATGGGTAAAATATATTTATATTCCGCTTTCTCTTTTTTATTGCTGGTAAAAAAACGTATAACCGCATTTGTTCGTCGATGTCCCAGTGTAAAAAGAAAACGTCGAATATTATCCTGAAACAAGATAACAAGAACCAATCCTCCAACCCCTATTAATTTGTCGAAAATAACTCCTAACAAACGCATTTCAAAAAAGGACACAATTCCCCATATCAAGATAATTATCATAATCCCGATAAAAACATTCATCGAACCGGAACTTTTCATCAGTCTATACGTATAGAACACAAGAAAAGTTACCAGCAGAATATCCAAGAAATCTTTGAAACCAAAATCCGAAAACAAAACCACCTTATTTATGTATATTTTAAAAAATAGTTATCTAATTGCCACTCATCAACTTACAAATTATCTTCACAGCCTCAACCGCTTCTTTCACATCATGTACACGAATGATATGAGCGCCTTTCAACAAGGAAACAGTATTCAGAACGACAGTTCCATTTAAGGCTTCCTGCGGATTAATATTCAATAATTGAGTAATCATTGACTTACGAGAGAATCCAACCAATATGGGAAGTTCAAAAATTTTGAAATCTTCCAAATGAAACAATAATTCATAATTATGTTCTACCGTTTTTCCAAACCCAAATCCAGGATCAAGTATTATATCTTTTACACCAAGGTCGCGTAATTGCTGTACTTTCTCGGCAAAAAACATAAAAACCTCTTTAATAAGATTGTCGTAATGCGGTTTTTGCTGCATGTTTTGCGGAGTGCCTTGTATATGTGTTATAATATAAGGTATGTTTAAACGAGCTACGGTTTCAAACATACGCTCATCCATTTCACCACCGGAAACATCGTTAATAATGGCTACACCATATTCTTGCACGCATATTTCCGCTACTTCGGCACGAAAAGTATCCACCGATACGATAGCTTCGGGATAATTTCGATTCACCATTTCCAACCCCCGACGCAACCGTCTTATTTCTTCTTCAGCAGTAATATGTTCTGCATTGGGACGAGAAGAATATGCCCCAATATCTATGATTGATGCACCTTCTTTTAAAATCTGTTCAACACGATTGGATATTTCGACATCTGTCTGCATACGACTTCCCACATAAAACGAATCGGGAGTCAAATTCAATATACCCATCACTTGTGGAACAGAAAAATCAAGCAAACGATTCTTTACATTAACAGACAAAGAAAAAGATAATTCCATATTGTCTTATTCTGACCCACAAATGAATTTTTATGAACAACGCAGTACCTGTCCTGGTCTAATAATAGTTTTCAAAGTAATTCGATTCAACTTACACAACTGGGAGAGTGAAACACCGCTTGCAAGCGCAATATGCGACAAAGTATCCCCTTTTTTTACTTTATGATAATGAATCACTCTGTTGCTGTCATTATCATTGTCATCGTCATTAGTCTTCACCTTAGCGCCCGAAAGGGTATTTTTATTAGATGATTTATATTTGGTAAAAGTATAAGTATCTGCTACAATATCCTCTTTTTGGAAATTGAATATATTTGCCGGATTAATGGCAATACTCAAAAATCTTACTTCAAAATGAAGATGAGAACCCGTAGAACGCCCCGTACTACCTCCCAAACCAATAACCTCTCCTGCTTTTACTTCCTGATTTTCTTTAACCAATTGCTTGGATAAATGACCATAAATCGTTTCAAGCCCATTATTATGACGAATCACCACATAATTCCCGTATCCTCTCCGTTCCGTATTAACAATACGTACTTTCCCGTCAAAAACAGCAACAATTGTATCCCCAACATAAACTTTAAGATCAGTGCCATTATGCATTTTCCTCTTGCGAGGTCCAAAGGAAGAAGTGATACGAGTAGGGTTTTTAGTAGGCATAGAAAAACCGGTTAAGTCAATAGAATGACTATCCGGAATATTTAATTTATCTCCGAGGGAATGTACGCGTTTGTTGTCCCATTCCGCATATAAATCGGAAGCATACGGATTTGTATCCGTTAATTCCACTTTCATCAAATTCAATAAAGCCAAAGAATCTACTTTTTTAAGTGTTTTATCAACAGGAGCCTGTTTAGCAATCAAATCTTGAGAAAAAGAATTCACACTGAATATAACCGATAGTCCGGTTAATATAACTGCATTTTTAAAATAATTACGTTTCATAAATTTAATTTCTCTTAAAAAAAAGATTTTACCACCAACGGAAAAATAGAACAATCAACCGCCACACTTCCTTTCCTTACTTCTCGGAATCTCAAATAAAGTATATTATTTTGAAAATTGTTTTTCTCGTTGCATAATATTAACAAAATAAGGGATAAATAAACAGAAAATTAATTATATTTAAGAATATGCTATAACGTTTTTTCTATAAAACACAAAATCTCTTTCATTTTTTTACCTAACACAGGGTGTATCATTTCCGGAGCAATTTCTACCATAGGTTCCATTACAAAAAGACGTTTACTCATCAACGGATGCGGTAAAGTTAATTTTTCTGTTTTCATTATCAAACGATTATATAGTAACATATCAATATCTATCAAACGATCCCGATAAATTCCACCGACAGATTTATTTACTCTCCCCATTTCATATTCTATCAGTTGGGTTTCTTTTAATATTTCCAAAGGAAAAAGCAAAGATTCTGAACAAAGAACAGCATTAAGAAAACCACTCTCCGAAATAAATCCCCAAGGAGCAGTAACATAAAAAGCGGATAGAGAGACTACCTTCCCTATCCGCTTTTCTATTTTTTGTATGGCATCATGCAGGTTTTGTTCTTTATTACCTAAATTGCTGCCAAGTCCCAGATAAACTTGCGCCATAATTAATTGAATTACTTAGACAATATCAACATGGCATCTCCGTATGTACCAAAACGGTATTCCTCTTTTATAGCTATTTCATACGCATTCATTACCTTTTCGTAACCGCCAAAAGCTGCCGTTACCATCAATAAAGTAGAAAATGGCATGTGAAAATTGGCAATCAAACTATCTGCTACAGTAAAATCATAAGGAGGAAAAATAAACTTATTAGTCCATCCATCAAAAGGTTTTAAATGTCCGTCCGTACTTACCGTACTTTCAATAGCGCGCATCACGGTAGTACCTACGGCACAAATATTCCTATGGTCGTCTTGAGCCGAATTGACAATATTTACCGTTTCTTCCGACACGAACATTTGTTCGGAATCCATCTTATGTTTAGTCAAATCTTCCACATCAATTTCACGAAAATTGCCCAATCCTGCATGTAACGTAATATAAGTAAAATTGATGCCTTTTATTTCCAACCGTTTCAATAATTCGCGACTAAAATGCAAATTAGCCGTAGGAGCCGTAACAGCCCCTTCGTTTTTTGCAAAAATAGATTGAAACCATTCGGCGTCTTCCGACTTCACCGCACGGTTGATGATACTTCGGGGCAAAGGTATTTCGCCAAGCGCATACAAGGCTTTCTTAAACTCATCGTGCGACCCGTCATAAAGAAAACGCAGAGTGCGTCCTCGCGAAGTGGTATTGTCTATCACTTCAGCCACCATGGAATCATTCTCTCCGAAGTAGAGCTTGTTTCCTATTCTTATCTTACGGGCAGGATCAACCAACACATCCCACAAACGCGAATCTTCACTCAATTCGCGTAACAAGAAAACTTCAATACGGGCTCCCGTTTTTTCCTTGTTTCCGTATAAGCGTGCCGGAAATACTTTGGTATCGTTGAATATGAATAAATCCTTGTCTTCAAAATAATCCAATATATCCCTGAATATTCGATGCTCTATCTTTCCCGTATCTTTATGAAGTACCATCAAGCGCGCTTCATCTCTGTATTTCGTAGGATACAAAGCTATCCTTTCTTCCGGCAATTTGAATTTGAATTTTGACAATTTCATAGTTATTGTAATTTATATGGATTCAATCCTGTATGTTACCTTTCATCCTTCAACCACTCATTAAACTTCTCCACTTCCAAACACTGTTCCAAAGTTATATTTCCTACGCGAGTGCGAACCAACTCTCTCAAATGCGCTCCGCTATTCAGCGCCTTCCCAATATCACGTGCCAAAGCGCGCATATAAGTCCCTTTACTGCACACTACCCGAATTTTTATTTCAGGTAAATTACATTCCAAAAGTTCTATCTCATCAATGACCAACAACTTGGGCTTTAATTCCACTTCCTTCCCCTTACGAGCCAATTCGTAAGCATGCGCTCCGCCCACTCTGCAAGCAGAAAAAACAGGAGGTATTTGTTCTATTTCTCCGACAAACGTTATTAATATTTCCTCCACCATTTCTTGCGAAATATGCTCCGTCGGATACAATCTATCTATTTCTTTTTCCAAATCATAAGAAGGAGTCGTTGCCCCCAACCTAACGGTAGCCATATATTCTTTCTTTTGATATTGAAACTCTTCTATTTTTTTAGTCGCTTTGCCTGTACAAATTATCATCACTCCCGTAGCCAAAGGATCTAACGTGCCTGCATGTCCCACTTTCAGTTTCCTTATTTTCAGTTCCCGACACAAAGTATATCGTACTTTTGCCACTAAATTGAACGAAGTCCACCCTAACGGCTTGTTAAAATAAAGAACCTCTCCTTCTTCAAAGTTCATTCCATTAATATTACAACCACGAAACGACAATGGTTACTGTTCCGGCTATTGCGCAATAAACAGCAAAATAAATCAATTTACCTTTTTTCACGATATTAATCATCCATCGACAAGCCACACAACCGGAAATAAAAGCTGCCATAAAACCTATCACTAATGACAACACAGGAATGCCCGACTGTGCGGTATTAAAATTTCCTTTCAACAAATCAAGCATCGCTTCTCCCAAAATAGGAACAAGCACCATTAAAAAAGAAAATTGCGTTACCGTTTCTTTCTTATTACCTAACAACAAACCTGTAGCAATAGTCGTACCCGAACGAGACAAACCCGGAAGCACCGCAAACGCCTGACTGATACCTATAATAAATGCATCTCTCCATGAAATTTCCTCCTTACGCCGATGCCTTGCATAATAAGCAAAAACCAACAAAACAGCCGTAAGCAACAACATACTTCCTACAAGCAATAAATCTCCATCGAAAAATTCAGCTACTTTGTCTTTAAAAAAAAGTCCTACTATCCCTACCGGAATCATAGAAATAAGAATATTACCGGCATAGCGAGTTTCTCTATTCCATTGAAACTTAAATAAACCTTTCAATATCCAAACTAATTCTTTCCATAAAACAACAATCGTACTTAATACCGTAGCTGCATGAACGGCTATGATAAAAGTTAAATTTTCATTATCTTGCAAGCCAAACAGAGCAGACCCAATGGCAAGGTGTCCGCTACTGCTCACAGGCAGATATTCGGTAAAACCCTGAACCAAACCAAGAATTAATGCTTCTATTTCGCTCATATCATACCTTTGTTTTCGGCTTCCGTAAGACGGCGTATATCATAAAAACAAAGCCAAAAAAACAAACAACCGGCGCAACCTTTATCCGTCGTGTACTGAATATATCAGGTTCAAAAGCCGCCTCTGTGGAGGAACTCCCTGTCATCAGGATAAAACCCAAAATAATAATAACCATTCCTATTGCTAACAATAGGAAGTTTGTTTTATCAAAAGCAAATTTTTGTTTATCCATAAAGTCAATTAAAAATCAATTCTATATTACGTATAAATCAACGGATTTCATTCGCAAATACTTGTTCACCGAGAAATAACTGCACCCCCAAGGAATTAAAATACCCAGAAGCAATACAACCCCGACTACTTGTAGCATTACCTGCGGAGTAATGACCTCCATTAAATCCGACTCATAATAAACTGCGGCATAAGCGCCACCCATCAAAAGAGTTCCCGATATTAACCCTGCACAAATACCACTCCAAACACACTTCGCTAAAAAAGGTCTGCGAATAAACCCCCAGTCCGCTCCCACCAAGGTCATGGTATGAATAAGAAAACGTTTGGAATAAATCGTCAAACGCACCGTATTATTAATCAAAGCAAAAGATATCAACGTTAGAATAAAAGCTAATCCTAAAAGCATTAAGCTAATATTGCGAATATTATTGTTCACCGCATCAATCAATTCTTCTTGATAAAGCACATCTTGAATATTATTCCCTTTTCTAATTTGTTTTTCTATTTTGGCAATGCTGTCTAAATTTGCATAATCGGAATACAATTTTATTTCGATAGATGCTTGAAAAGGATTATAACCTAAAAAATCTTTCGGATTTGTACCCATCGCTTCGCTTTGTTCTGTAAGAGCTTGCTGTTTGGATATATAAACAGAAGACTTGACAAAAGATTGCTTCTCCAATCTTTTTTGCAGCTTTAGAATATCAACCTCCTTCATGTCATCATTAATAAGAACAGAAAAAGATATGTTTTCGCGTACATAGACAGTCAAATTATTAGCGCTCAATACTAAAAAAACTGTCATACCCAATAATAACAACACAAGTGTAATACAGATACTTGATGTAACGAATTGCATGTCGAAATAGGATATCTTGTTTCTTCTTTTATTTTTCATTTTACTTTTTTCTAAAAACATAAATCATCGAACTACTCCTGTCTTTATGAGATTGAGTACAGAACCACGCCATAATACCGGTAAACATTCCTTGTATAAAAGGCAAAAAACTTCCCCGATATTTTTCGCTCAATATGGAAATATAGAAAGCATCAAGCGGCATCGCATATCGGTCTGCCAATATAAAACCATGCTTGTATCCCCACCTTTCGATAGTAACAGGAGCAAAATGCCACAAATGACACGGAACATTATAAGCAGCCCATTGTTTATCATATTTTCTGGCATCATAAGACTGACAGTTGGGAACAGCCACAACAAGTATTCCCTTGTCGGTCAATAATTCATACAACCATTTCCACATTTCATTCAAATGCTCCGAATGTTCCATCACATGCCACAAGGTTATCACGTCGAAAGAATCGGGCTTAAAAGCATACAAAGCATTCTCGTCTTTTATATCCAATTCAAAGTATTCTTTGGCAAAAGCCCGCGCTTCATCACTTTTTTCTGTAGCGTTAACCGTCCACCCGTAATACTTCATTATATCAGCAAAATGTCCTGTACCGGCGCTTATGTCCAAAATTCGTCCTCTCATCCGGTGCGCCTCTTTCATCACTAACTTTGCCTTTTTGTTCAGCATATAACTGCGCGCTAATCCATAGAGCATACTGACAGCTCCCTTTCGACTGTTTGAATAAGAAATAGCTCGGGACATTTCATCATATCTATTCCTTTCCGTTTCGCAGGATGCGCCCTGCGTAAAAAGAAAAGAACAATCCTCGCACATATACAAATCAAACCACTCCTCCGAAACATAAGAACTTCTACATTTGATAACTTGCCTTAATTGCTTGCCGTTACATAACGGACAGGTTTCTATAACAAGCCTATTTGTTGCTTCCATCTATCATTAACTGTACAAGTACGAAACATTTGAACACAAGTCATCTAATATGCTGCAAATAAACAAATAAAATGTGAAGAAGAAATCAGGATTTAAAACTTTTAATCATTGAATCTCACCTGAAAAAAGGATTTTCCGTCAATTCTTTCTCTATCGTTGTTCGTGCGCCATGCCCCGGATAAACGTCAGTATTTGAAGGAAGTGTAAACAAACGCGTACGGATTCCCTCTATCAATACATCAAAATTTCCTTTAGCAAGATCTG
>SNRY01000244.1_pt1 | contig 19844 bp, 10 predicted proteins | sample 4693421 | NCBI WGS metagenome assembly SNRY01 (sample SAMN11003215, study PRJNA524138) | termite gut metagenome | isolation source: Bacteroidetes bacterial symbionts from single cell of protist host amplifed... | host: Streblomastix strix ... | reverse complement strand
CTGTAACCCCTACTCGTATCGGAGGAGACTGGTACGACGGAGGTCAATTCAGAGAGTTTTATATGCATAGCTGGACGGCTCAAACCAATACATTAAAAGATTCATGGAGTGCAGCTTCCTCAGCTATTGGGACATGCAATGCAACTATTGACAGATTGGAAAATTCAACTTTGTTGTCGGACGCAGAAAAGAAACAAGCGGTTGCCTCCATACGAGGTGTACGCGCTTTCTGGATTTACGTAATGATGGACAATTGGGGAAATATTCCTTTGGTTACTTCTTATCAAGACAAAGAATTGCCCTCTGTTAAACCTCGTCAGGAAGTATTTAATTGGTTGATTCAAGAAGTAAACGAAATAGCCAATAACTGTCCGGAAGCATCTTCCGACACTTACGGCAAGTTTACTCAAGGAGCGGCTTATACCTTATTGGCAAAGCTGTTGTTGAATGCAGAAGCATGGAAAGTAACTTATTCCGGAAATGCCTACCAAGATTGTGTAGCAGCGTGCGAAAAAGTAATGGGAATGGGTTACATATTGGAACCGAATTGGAAAACAAATTTTAGTTTGAACAACAACACTTCAAGGGAAGCCATTTTTGCTATCTGTTTCTCCGACCAAGATACGGAAAACCAAAATCAGATGATGAATCGTACTCTGCATTATGCCGATAATCTCTCTGAAAATGCAAATTATGCAGCATGGAACGGTATTTGTGCACAACCGGAATACGTAAAACTATTTATTAACAACTTCCAAGATAGCGATAACACGAACAAAAATTCAGACCCTCGTTTACATAAAACGTTCCGTATCGGCGAACGTCGTAATATTACTACGAACGAAATGTTATTTACAGGTCAAAACAATCCGTTGATATACTCTGTGGATGTGAAAATAATTGATGGAACTGAACGTGACGGTACTCCCTGGGGGGATGTGGTACAAGAAGCCGGCGCCCGTTGTCAAAAATGGGATTATGCTCCCGGATTGACTAATGCAATGGGAAATCATTTCCATATTTTCCGTTTGGCTGATGTCTATCTAATGAAGGCTGAAGCTTTACTGCGTTCCGGAAATGCAGGCGAAGCAACTGGATTGGTAAACGAAGTTCGTAAAAGAGCTTACGAAAATTCCGCGGACTACCAACCAATATCAACGGCAACGCTTGAGAATGTACTTTTGGAACGTCGATTGGAATTGGCTTGGGAAGGTTGGTCAAGACAAGATGACATTCGTTTTGGAGTTTTTGAAAAAGGTATGTGGCCCGATTCAAATTGCAACAGAAAAACGGATGAGTATTTGAAAATATATCCTATTTCTCAAGACGCTTGGCAAACCAATCAAAACATTGTACAGAATCCGGGATACCCATCTTTTTAGAACAAAAGTTGTGAGTTGTATCTAAATTCTAAATAATAACAAAAAAAGAAGACATTCATACGAATGTCTTCTTTTTTTTATAAATATAGTATGGGTGCTTATAAACAAATTAGTTAGAATAATATCATAAAAAGATAAAATAATTTCATATTTTCCTGGAATTATTGTTAATTTTGAATAGTATATGCGGTTTTATTTTTATTAATCTTAAAGATTTATAAGTATGAAGAATAGCACATGAAACGACCTGCTCGCTTAAAAGAAAAAGCAGAGGAATGTTGTTACATCCCAACCTAAATTTTAATAAGAGTCTATTAATTTATCGGTAGTTGCTGCTACCAAGTTATTCACTTAGAACTAATATGAATATATGAACAAGCACATCATGAACTGTAAAAAGGAGTTCAGAATTATGAAAATTACATTGTTGTTGCTTTGTGTAAGTATAGGAAGTGCGATGGCTGCTGTTTCTTCGGAAGCCGGTAATCTTACGCTCTATGTAGAAAATAAAGCAGATGGAGTACAGCAAAATACTACCCCAATATCCGGTACGGTAACGGACGAAAGTGGCGAACCGGTAATCGGGGCAAGTGTTGTTGTAGTGGGTACGGAATTGGGTGCCATAACCGATTTAAATGGTAGCTTTCGTTTGTCTGTTCCGGCAAACGCCACACTAAGAATATCGTATGTAGGATACATTACACAAGAGGTAAAAGTAACCGCCAATAAAAACCAATACGCCATTGCTCTAAAAGAAGATGCCGAAGTATTGGAAGAAGTAGTCGTGGTAGGTTACGGTACGGTGAAGAAAAGCGACGTAACGGGTTCGATTGTTTCAGTAAATTCGGAAGAAATGATGAAGAGAAACCCCACCACCGTTGGGCAAGGTTTGCAAGGTGCGGCAGCAGGGGTTTTAGTAACACGTAATTCGGGAGATCCGACAGGATCGGTAACTATCCGCGTTCGTGGGGTGGCTACGATTAATAACTCTGCCGACCCCTTGTTCGTTGTGGATGGTATCCGTGTAGGAAGGAACATTGACTTCTTAAACCCGAATGATGTGGAATCTTTAGAAGTGCTGAAAGATGCTTCTGCCACAGCTATCTATGGTTCGGAAGGAGCCAACGGGGTTATTATGATTACTACGAGACGAGGCGCCAAAGGTGCAACACGTTTGAACTTCTCCGCTGATTATGGCGTTTCAAACCTTGCTAATAAACTTGAGATGTTGGATGCTGAAAACTTCGTACGTGTGGCGCGACAGGCGGCGGCACAAGACAATGCTCCGTTGACAAACGGTGCATGGGTAAAATACGACAAGGAATTGAACAACATCAATTGGCAAGATGAGATGACACAAGCTTCTTTGTCGCAACGATATAACCTAAATGTATCGGGCGGTAGTGAAACGACGCGCTCCGTCATGTCAGTAGGTTATATGAACAATGACGGTATTATGATTAACTCCAATTTCAAACGGCTAAACGTTCGTGCCGCCATTGATCACACGATACAGAAATTCCTGCGTACAGGTGTAAATCTTACCTATATGTATTCCGAATTTCATGGTACGGGTGGGCGTAATATCATTGGTTATGCCACGCTTATCCCTACGATGGACGACGTGGATGCCAACGGCAATTTGATAAACGTTCCCATCCAGTATTCCGACGGAACATGGGGACACTTCAAGATAGAAGCGAACGGCGATACTAATAAAGGAACGGATAACCCTGTAGCAGCAGCTTGGGATCCGGATCAACTTAATTCCAACAGTAGGGTGATAGCCAATGGTTATGTGGATTTCGACATCGTCAAGGGATTGGTATTCAAAACTATTGGTGCTGTGAACTATACAGGCGGTGGAGGATATACTTACACTCCTGTGAACAATCGTACAAATCTTAACTTGGGTCGCCCCGATGACTTCTCTGTCAATCAAAATCAAGGTCTCACGCTTTCATTGGAAAGCTACCTGACTTACGATTTGAAAATTAACAATGCGAACCGAATTAATTTAATGGGCGGGTATTCCATTTCTCGCTATCGTTCCCAGAATGTAAATGCAAGTGCGCAAGATTTCCCAGTGCCGACTGTTCGCCAGATTAATTTAACGAAAGAGACGTCCACTATCAATGGTAGTGGCGGATTGGGACGTGAGAATCGCGGACAATCCACTTTCGGTCGTGTGAATTACACCGTGCTTGACCGGTATTTATTGACGGCAACCATCCGTCGTGACGGTTCTTCCAATTTCGGTGCAGGCAATCGTTACGGAACATTCTCTTCCGCTTCACTCGCTTGGAGAATGTCGGAAGAACAGTTTATTAAGAATTTGAATGTGTTCAGTAATCTGAAGCTCCGTCTGGGATGGGGACAAACGGGTAATGCGGGTAATTCAACAAACCTATCTGTGAACCAATTGTCTTCCAACCGTATCTCTTATTTCTTTTATGCGGACGGTCAACCGATAACTGCTTCGGGATTGGCTCAAACGCAAGAAATAGATACCAATTTGAAATGGGAAACCAACGAACAGACGAACATCGGTCTTGATTTCGGTTTTGCAAAAAATACATGGACATTCACATTGGATTATTTTGTACGCGATGCAAAAGACCTTTTGTTGTATCGTTCGCTTCGTCCTTCAAGCGGCTATAACAGTATTTATACCAATGCGGGGCACATTCGTAACTCAGGGCTTGAACTGATGGCGGTTTATCAGAATCGTGTGGGAAAAGATTGGAATTATAGCATCAAACTGAATGCCTCTACGCTGAAGAATGAAGTGATTGACATAGGCGACCCTATCTTTGAATCAGGAGGTGGTGCCGGTAACGACCAATATTTTAGGAACTGGTCTATCACGCAGAACGGTTCTACGATTGCCTCTTTCTACGGGTGGAGAGTAGATGGTATCTTCAAAAGTCAGAGTGAAATTGACGCGCTGAATGCTGCAACCAAAGGTGCTCACGAGGGTTATTACCAGTCAAAAGCTACTCAACCGGGAGACTATAAATACAAGGACATTAACGGAAATGGTTATATTGATGACAACGACCGCGAAATTTTCGGTAACGGCTTCCCTGATTTCAATTACGGTTTAAACGTTTCTTTAGGTTATAAGAATTGGGATTTGAACTTTTATGCTTACGGCGTTGCCGGTCAACAAATCCTGTCTTACGCTTTCAAGGAATTGGGTTCTATGCGCCGAGACGACGATGGTCTGCGGAACGTGCTGAAAGAGGTCGCCGCCAATGCTTGGACGCCGGAGAACCCGAATGCAAAATATCCGCGACTGACAAAGACAGATGGAAATCACAACGGTCAAGTATCCGATGCTTTCTTGAAAAACGGTGATTTCTTGAGAATACAAAACCTTCAAATAGGATATACGTTCCCGAAAAACCAAATCAAAGCTCTGAAATTGACAAACTTGAGAGCTTACGCAAGCGTTGAAAACCTCTTTACTTTTACAGGCTACGAAGCCGGTGACCCGGAAATCGGAAGCGGAAACATCCTTCAAACAGGTATGGATGCCGGTCGTTACCCTTTCCCACGGACGTATTCGTTCGGACTTAGCGTAGGTTTTTGATACTTATTGTATTTACCATTATAAAATGTAAATCATGAAAAAGATATATTTATATACAGCAATGGGAGCGGCACTCTTGATGGGAAACGCCTCTTGCAGCGACGACTTTTTGCAGATTGACCACTATGACATTATTCAGCCGGAAGTGTTGCTCACGAGTCAAGAATATGTGGAACAAGGTTTGAACGGCATCTATGATTTGTTTTACGGAGAACAAAGCAGCGGTGATGATATTCAGAAAAACTGGAATCTGAAGCCTCACATGGCATTTGCTAATTATCCCACACTGGATATGCAGCCTAACGGTTGGGATGTAGAATTTACCCGTCAGGAATGGCGTCCGGACAAGGATATGTTTATTGTTAGTTGGCGCCGGGCATACAATGTAATTGACCGTGCTAACCGTTTTCTTGCCAATTTGGCAAATGCTGATCCGAATGTTTTTCAGGGTGGTGAAGCGACTATGAAAAAAATAGAGGCGGAAGCTCGCGCTGCTCGCGCCTATTATTATACCTTCTTGGCACAGAACTATGGCGGTGTACCTATTTTGCAGACGGGCGAAACCTATACAAATACACCTAACAAGCCACGCGGAACGGCAGAAGAAGCTTGGAACATGGTTATCGAAGACCTTGAATTTACTCGGGATGCCTTGGATTGGGAACCGCGAAACAACGAAAAAGGACGCATCACTAAGGGCATGGCAAAAGCCTATTTAGCACAAGCCTATATGTACAACAAACGTTTTGCGGATGCAAAGAAAGAATTAAAAGACATTATTGACAGCGGTCCGTATTCTTTGAATCCTTGCTATGGGCAGATCCATTTGGGTATCCAACAGGGTGGACAGTATTGGCAGGACGAAAGCATCTGGGAAATTTCTTACCCGCAACATAGCACAATGGGTTGGGGAACAGAAGGTAAAACGGATGGTGTCTGGTGGCCCTCACAATTGCTTGCCAGCGGCGAATGGGGAGGCTGGGGACCTCACTTTACGTCTTTTGAATTTTGCTGGTCGTTTGAATCAGGTGATAAACGCCTGCAGTACGAAGTAGTTCAATACGGTAATTCCCATCCGTACACGGAAGAGCAAATCGGAGGTAGCTCAGAAGCATGGGCGCATCCCTTTGTCGGCACCGAAGTTAATCCGAACAACTACAACATTAAATTGTGGAAAGAACATCCAAGTGTACCGTATGCTGCCATACCGTCTATTCAAATGCGTTTGGCTGCTGTCATACTCAACTATGCGGAGTGCTGCTTTGAAACGGAAGGTGACAATTCTGCCGCCGGTTGGGCTGCTATTCAACAGATTCGCGATAGGGCATGGGGAGCGTTGGAGCCAGAAGCACCAACCATTGCAAATTTCCCGTTTAAATTGAATACTGCTTCAGTAAAAGCACCCGATGCTCAAACGTATTATTCTACTTATAAAAGAACGCCCGGGAAAATTAGCGGAACAACTAATCGATTCCTTGGATTTAAAGAAAATTCAGATGGCTCGACATATCAAGAGCAAACTAAATACGGTCAAAATACTTACGTAGGTTTGTATGAAAACACTCTTTTTACGTCTTCCTACAATTATACCCCTTATACCGTCAATCCGTGGAAAGTGGCATTAATGATGGAACGCCGTCATGAGTTCTATGCCGAATACTCCTTCTGGTATGACCTTTGCCGCACCGAAATGGTGAAAGAATATCTGGATGCTGAATATCCGAAAAATAATGATATTTTTGATGATACCCATATTCATACGGCACGTACTTTCGATTACAATCCTGCCCGTCTGTTGTACCCCATTCCGTCGGAAGAAATACTCAAGAACGGAGCACTTACTCAAGCAGATCAAAATCCGGGATATTAAGAATTATGGATGATGAATAAAAATGATGATAAGTGAATTTTTGAATTAATTTAATACTTCTAAAAAGAAGTTTTATACATAAAAGTAAGTACCTTTGTATGTAAGCTAATACATGAAAGGTGCTTCTTTTGTAATTAAAAGAATCAAACATGAAAAAACTACTATGCGTATTGTGTGGGCTTTTAGGCTTCCTCTCCTCAAATGCCCAAGGATTTAAACTCGGTTCTTCCGGCTATTTTCAAAATCAAGGAATAGATGTAATGGCTTTCGACGACATTTATCCGGAAGGTCATCAAGGAGGTGTATGTATTATTATGAATGGTAACAGGGTAGCGACGAACGGAGATATTCGCCTCGAACCTACGCCTGGACAATGGCAACCGATACCCGCCCAACGGGACAGAAAAGCAGATGCAACGGCAAATACGATTACAGCCCAATTAAGCTATCCCGATGCATCGAAGCATTTAACCGGTTTTAACCCGATGATATACCCGGACATTCAACTGAATTATACGGTAACGGTGAAAGGTGAAGGGCAATCCATTATCGTTACGGTGGATTTAGATCGTCCTGTTCCTGCTGAATTTATCGGTAAAGTGGGCTTCAATTTGGAATTGTTTCCCGGATCACTCTTTGGGAAACCATGGATAATGGATACACAAACCGGTATCTTCCCGCAGCATCCCAATGGACCTACATTGGCACAATCACCTAATCATAATCATATCGGGAATTTCAATCCCAATGGAAAAGCTGACTCCAAACAGTTGGCAGGGAACGGATACAGCCCCATCATTGCAGATGATGTTGTTGCTGAACCGTATGCCGTAGGAAAACGCTTTGTTGTCCGTCCCGACGACCCTTATAACAAATTTACGATTGAATCCAAAGGAACAGAGCTGAAATTGTACGACGGACGTATGAACCACAACAACGGTTGGTTTGTGGTACGCAGTGAAGTTCCTGCCGGCGCTACCAAGGAAGTTGTCAAATGGGTTATCACGCCTAACGTTGTAAACGACTGGATATATACGCCCGTCATTCAGACATCACAATTGGGCTACCACCCCAATCAGTTCAAGGTAGCGGTTATCGAATTGGATAAACGGGATACGAAACACGATACTCCTGCTTTGTACAAAATTACTTCGGAAGGAGAAAGCCGGGTTGCCGTAAATACCAATACGCAAGAATGGGGGCAATTCCTTCGTTATAATTATCTGAGGTTTGACTTCTCCGAAATAAAAGAAGAAGGGCTTTATCAGGTACGGTATGCTAATGCTGTTTCCTCGATTTTCCGTATTGCAAAAGATGTGTATGATAGGGGGGCTTGGCAACCGGTACTGGAATACTTCCTGCCCGTTCAGATGTGCCACATGCGCGTGAACGAAAAGTATCGCGTATGGCATGACCTCTGCCATGAAGACGATGCCCGTATGGCTCCCGTGAACTTCAATCACATAGACGGGTATGTACAAGGACCTTCTACGCTTACCAAATACAATCCGGGCGATGTGGTTCCGGGACTGAATATCGGTGGATGGCACGATGCCGGTGACTTTGATTTGCGCGTAGAATCACAAATAGGAGAAACTTATATCTTAACACTCGCTCACGAAGCTTTTAATGTAAACTATGACGCTACCTCTATTGACCAAATCAACCACGTTGCCGAAATACATCAACCGGATGGAAAGGCTGACATCTTGCAACAGGTAGAAAACGGAGCATTGAGCGTAGTAGGAGCTTATCGAACATTGGGACGTTTGTATCGTGGTATTATCTGTAACGATCTTCGTCAATATGTTCTTTTAGGTGATGCGGGAACTATGACGGACGGAGTTATTGGCAACGCAGACGACCGTTGGGTATTCACCGAAAACAATCCATCACGCGAATTGACTACTGCCGCAGGATTAGCTGCTGCTTCTCGTGCATTGAAAGGATTTAACGATACTTTAAGCGTACAGGCTCTGGAAGCCGCCCGCGAATTGTATCAAGTAACGGAAGTCAGTAACCGTTCTAAGTCAGCTAAGATACATGCTGCCGTAGAACTCTACCTCACTACAGGCGAAAAAACATACAAGGATTATCTGTTATCTGAAACCAAGTACATTGCGGACAACGCCGGACGTATCGGTTGGTTTGTAGCCAGAGCCGAAAAGAAGATGAAAGATGCTAAGTTTACTAAAGCCTTCAAAGACGCTTTAATCAATGTCCGTGCCGAATTGGAAAAACAAGGAGCCGAAACGCCTTATGGTATCCCTTATCGTCCGAAAATTTGGGGAGCCGGTTGGGATATTCAAGAATTTGGCTATCGTCATTATTTCTTGCATACAGCATATCCAGACATCTTCGGATCGGAATTTATCTATAATGCTTTGAATTTTATATTGGGTTGTCATCCGGGTTCAAATACAGCATCGTTTGCTTCGGGCGTAGGTGTCAAATCAGCAACAGTAGGTTACGGGTTAAACCGTGCGGATTGGTCGTATATTCCGGGTGGTGTGATTTCAGGTACGGCATTGATTCGTCCCGACTTTCCCGAACTGTTGACATTCCCATTCTTATGGCAACAAACCGAATATGTATTGGGTGGTGGCTCTTCTCATTATATGTTCCTTGTATTGGCTGCTCAACAACTATTATCAGCCCAATAATTCTTTTAGAAAAGTACTTTTAGGTGTTCCGGGTGGAACATCTAAAAGTTTTAAAATATCCAAGTACTTAACATATCATTTTAGATACTATGAAAAACAAAAGCGTCTTTTATAGGCTATGCATAATGATGTTTATGCAATATTTTATATTTGCTGTTTGGTGGGTTCCCTTTGCAGTATATCTAAGTGATACGTTGCACTTGGAAGTGTATCAGGTTTCTCTTGTTCTTTGTGCCATGGCAATAGGATCTATGGCATCTTCGTTTGTTGGACTTATAGCCGACCGGCATTTTGCTTCGCAAAAAGTACTCGCTTCGCTTAATTTGTTGACAGCGATATTCTTGTTTATTGCTAGTCAGCAAACTACTTTCATAGGCTTACTCGTTACAGTTACCTTGGTGATGCTCTTTTATATGCCTACTTGGAGTCTTACAAGTGCTATTGCCATGACGCACGTTCCTGCTGAACAATTTCCACGAATGCGTCTCATGGGGAGCATAGGATGGGTGGCTTCCGGATTATTTAGCTTGGTCGCTGTTTATCTTTTTAATGTGGAAAGATTTGACGGCTCTGCGTATCCGCTTTATTGCAGTATTGCAGTTGGTCTCGTAGCCGCTTTGTTGAATTTGTTTTTACCGGATACTTCTCCTTTACAAAAGGAAGAACGTAAATTATCAATAAAAGATATTCTCGGATTGAGAACATTAGCCATACTAAAAAACAAGAACTTCAATACTTTTATCATCATTTCTTTTTTTGCTATTATTCCTTTCACATTGTACCATGTTTACGGTTCGATGTTCTTCGCCGACGAACAAGTGAAAAACATTACAGTAACAATGAATTGGGGGCAAGTGGCTGAGATGTTTTTCTTGTTTATAACTACCTGTATTTTAACTAAATTCGGATTCAAGAAGGTTCTCTTATTCGGGCTAATTGCCATGTTGCTACGTTATGGCTCGTTTTACATTGGAATTGAATTCAACCAGCAATGGTGGTATAGTATTGGTATATTAACGCACGGATTGATTTTCGGATTATTTTTTGTAGGAGGGCAGGTCTATACTGATAAGGTTGCACCGAAAGAGATACGTGCTCAAGCACAAGGTTTCTTATCGTTTATTATCTGGGGGGTGGGTTTCCTCGCAGGAACTCTGATAAACGGACGCATGATAGAGAGTTTCCGTCTTGCGGACAAGTGTAATTGGAGCATATTGTTCCTTGTGTCTACGGTATTCACTTTAGTATTAATACTCTTATTTGCCATACTCTATAATCCGACAGATAAACTTGATAAACACAAACTTTGATAAACACAATTTATGGAATCACTAAGAATTGGATTAATCGGACTGGGATTGATAGGCAAACAGCATGCCGAATCCATAGGACGCATACCGGGGATAGAACTGGTTGCCCTCACCGAATTTAGTAAAGATGTCTTGGAAGCTCAAAAGAAATATCTTCGAGTGAATGCCTATTCGGACTACAAAGAAATGATTGATAAAGAACATTTGGATGTCATTCATAATTGTACTCCCAATGCCATGCACTACGAGATTAATAAATATGCGTTGGAAAAAGGAATACACGTATATAGCGAAAAACCTTTGGCGATCACATCAGAGCAAGGAGAAGAATTAACCCGTTTAGCTATCAGCAAAGGTCTTGCCAACGGCGTGAATTTCAATTACCGAAACAATGCAATGGTACAGGATATGAAAGTTCGCATACAAAAGAATGATACTGGAAGGTGTTTCGTCGTTCACGGGCAGTATTTGCAGGATTGGCTATTGTATGATACGGATTTCAATTGGAGAGTGAGTTCCAAAGAAGGAGGACTTTCGAGGGCATTGGCAGATATTGGATCCCATTGGTTTGATACGGCACAAGTCATTTTAAACGAAAAGATTACGGCTGTTTACGCCAGAAACTTTATAGCTCACCCGACAAGAAAAAAAAGAAGCGGAGAAGAAATAGCGGAATATCCGGTAAATACAGAAGACGGAAGTTTAATTCTCTTTGAAACGGAAAGTGGTATTCAAGGTTCCGTAGTTGTATCTCAGGTGAGTGCGGGATATAAAAACCAATTGCAGATTTCCGTAGATTGTGAAAAGTATTCAATGCGCTGGAATCAACAACAAAGCGACCGTTTAATAATTGGTAGCCGGGAGAATGGAGAAACACAAATTTTTGCTGCTCCCGACGCGATTGATGGAAGTGTAAGCCGCTATGCTACCCTTCCGTCGGGACATCCCGTCGGTTGGGCAGATGCTTTTACCAATGGCATTAGGGAATTTTATAATGCGCTTTTTCAAAACTCTTATAAAACTCAATTTCACACTTATTCGGATTTTGATAACGGGACGTACATCATGAAGATTGTAGAGGCGTGCTTGAAAAGTAATAAAAGCCAAAAGTGGGAAAAGGTTTTATCGTTGAACAAATAATACTCTATGAAATATAGTATAATATGTATAATTACTCTTGTGCAGTTGTCATTAACGGCTGTTGCACAAAATAGTACGGACAATGAATCATCTTTGTTGCGTCAAGAAATAGCACAAGATTTAACTGAAAACATTTTGCCGTTTTGGGCAAAGTATGCTCCTGATCCTTCGGGAGGATTTTACGGTACACTCCGTTATGATGGTTCACCGCAGGCGAATGCAGATAAAGGAGAGGTATTGAATGCTCGTGTTTTATGGACATTCTCGACAGCATATCGTTTACTAAAGGATGAACAATACAAGCAATTGGCTGACAGAGCACAGGCTTACTTTATTGCTCATTTTATTGACCGTGAATACGGCGGAACGTATTGGAGTATCAAAGCTGACGGAATGCCCGGCAATACGAATAAACAGACTTACGGCATAGCTTACGGTATTTACGGTTTGGCAGAACATTATCGGGCTACTGGTAACGAAGAAAGCCTCCAGAACGCTATTGATTTGTATCAGACAATGGAGAAGTATGTTTTCGAACCGGCTCACGGAGGATATATTGAATCTTTTACCCGTGATTGGAAAAAACCGGAACGTTATGGGTATGACGGAAGTGGGGTTGCTGCAAAAACGATGAATACCCATTTACATGTACTAGAGGCATATACCACACTTTACCGAGTATGGCCGGATACCGGTTTGCAAAAGCAACTGAAAGGCATTATCGAAGTTATCACAGGAAAGATATTAGACCAAAATACTTGGCACGAGAAACTCTTCTTGACAACGGATTGGCAAAATTTGGAAAACATTGACTCTTACGGACACGATATGGAACTTTCATGGTTATTGTGGGAAGCCGCCGAAACATTGAAAGACGAGGCAATCATTCAACAAGTACGACATATTGCCATCCGTTTGGTAGAAACTCAAATGAAAGAAGGCTGGAACGCAGACGGCTCATTAATATATGAGAAAACCGGCGATCGGGTAAGAAATAATTTGGATTGGTGGCCTCAAGCGGAATCGGTAGTTGCATTCCTAAACGCTTGGCAAATAAGCAATGATCAGACTTTCCTTGACGCAAGTGTAAAGACGTGGAATTGGATTAAAAACAATCTGATTGACCGGGAATATGGTGAATGGTACAGTGTTGTTCTTGCGAATGGAACCCCCATAAAGAGCAGAGCAAAGGCTGATATGTGGAGATGCCCTTATCACAACAGTCGTATGGGGTTTGAAATACTTAGCCGTATAAAATAACAGAGAACTTATTTTTATTACTTTTTCAATCATCTTAAACTTCACAGTCTTTTTCCAAAAGAGACTGAAGGGGCGAGATATAATTAAATCACAATCACTATGAAACGCTTACAAACACTATTGTTATTACTATTAACCGCTTGCATGGTTTTGGCGGGTAACTACAAAGGCTTCAAAGCTTCCGTATATACGCGGGCTTACGAAGTGGAAAAGATGAAAGACTTGCACTGGTTAGACTCTACGTGGACAATCATCTCCAGTCAAATAAAAGTTGATAAGATTTATTTGGAAACGCATCGTGATTTGCTAATCGTTCCCGATGCAACGCTGGAACAAGCCAAGAAGTACTTCTTAGACAAAGGCATTGAAGTTGGTGGTGGCATCACCTATACGATAGACGAATCTAACAACTTTGAGACTTTTTGTTATTCCAATCCTGAACATCGCAAAAAAGTGCAAGAAATAGCCGAACATACTGCTCGCCATTTCGATGATTTTATTTTGGATGACTTCTTTTTTACAAGTTGTAAATCAGATATTGAAATCAAAGCGAAAGGTGCGCTAAGCTGGACGGAATACCGCACAAAACTTATGACGAAAGCCGGAGAAGAATTAGTTATCAAGCCTGCCAAAAAGGTAAACCCGAAAGTAAAGGTAATCATTAAATATCCTAATTGGTACGACCATTTTCAGGGATTGGGATTTGACTTAAGTACGGGACCTGCGATTTTTGATGGAGTATGGACCGGTACGGAAACTCGCGATCCGTCAAGCGCTCAACATTTGCAAAACTATTTGAGTTACAACATTGTTCGTTACTTCGACAATTTGCGCCCGGGACATAATTTCGGTGGATGGGTAGATGCCGGTGGTTCCGGTATGGGTATGGATCGATATGCTGAGCAATTGTGGCTTTCTGTGTTTGCCAAAGCCCCTGAAGTAGCGCTATTTGCATACAATCAATTAATTGGTGTTGCATTGCAACCGGAAACTCATCGCGCTCCTTGGCAAGGACAAGGAACGAGTTTTGACTATGATGAAATGATGAAACCTGTTGCACTCACAGGTGGGCAAGCGATTGTTCCTACTACCCTTGCCCGTGCAGCCGGTGTTACATTTGAAAAGATAGACAATTTTGCACATAAACTAGGTAACCCCATTGGTATTAAATCATACAAACCTTTCCATTCATTAGGCGACGACTTCTTGCAGAACTATTTGGGTATGATAGGTCTCCCGATGGATATGTATTCTGAATTTCCCACAGACCAAAAAGTAGTGTTGCTTACCGAACAAGCTAAATACGACCTCGGCATTGTTGATAAAATAAAGAAGCAACTGCAAAAAGGAGGAGATGTAGTGATAACAAGCAGTTTGCTTAATGCTATTCCGGAAAAGATAGCAGACATTGCCGAATTGCGCGCTTCCGATTTAAAAGCACTTGTAAATGATTTCGGTTATTCCGGTAAATCGGATAAGGACATTCTTATTCCGCAAGTTCGTTATCAAACGAACGATGCTTGGGAGGTTTTGAGTGCCGGTCGTCCGTTAACAAACGGTGTAAGCGGTTACCCAATGTTGCTAAGGGCGCCTTACTCTAAGGGAAATCTTTATGTAATGACTATCCCGGATGACTTCGGCAACTTATATGATTTGCCTGAAGGTGTATTAAATACATTCCGTCAAACATTAAGCAAAGATTTGGATATACGCATCGAAGCTCCGGCTAAAGTGGGGTTGTTCTTATATGATAACGGTACTTTTATTGTAGAATCTTTCTTAGACAAACCGGTAACTATTCAAATAATTGCAAACGAGAACATAAACTCTTTAAATGACATAATTGACGGTTCCGTAATTGAAAAGTTGGTGAACAGGAGACCTGTAAACTTCTTCTGGCAAATGAGGAACGCTGAAAAGACTAATACCTTTCGGGTAACTTTAATGCCACATTCGTATCGGGTTTTTGAAAAGAAATTTACTAAATAAACTAAATATGAAATACTTACGTAGTATTTGTATTATTGCCTTATTAGGCTGTACTTTGATTCTTTCCGGTTGCTCACAATCGGAAAGAAATAGAGTCCCTTCCAAATTAATTGAGTATGATGCCAAGATTAATGACATTATCAAGCAATTGACATTAGAAGAAAAGATTGCAATGTTTCACGGCAAGCACATGTTTACGTCCGCAGGTATCGAACGATTGGGTATATCCGATTTGGCGTATGCCGACGGTCCGTTTGGTATTCGCGAAGAATTGCAACCTCATTCATGGAATCCGTTAGGTTTAACAACCGATTCTGCCACTTTCTTCCCAACTGGGTCGGCATTGGCTGCCACATGGAGCAAAGAATTGGCGTATGCGTATGGAAAAGGTCTGGCAAAGGAAGCGCGTTTACGCGGTAAAGATATGCTTTTGGGACCGGCTATCAATATCCAGCGTATCCCGACCGGCGGTCGTACCTACGAATATCTGAGCGAAGACCCGTTTTTGAGTGCGCAACTTTCTGTGGGATACACTCAAGGAGCACAAGACAACGGCGTAGCTGTCTGTTTGAAACATTACGCACTCAATAATCAGGAAAACAATCGCGGACGGGTGGATGTTATCGTAAGTCCGCGTACGATGCGCGAGATTTATTTGCCACCCTTTGAAGCTGCCGTAAAAGAGGCGGATGCTTACGGAGTAATGGCGGCGTATAACAAAGTAGATGGTTATTGGTGTTCGGAAAATGATATACTGTTGAATCAAATTCTTCGTAATGAGTGGGGATTTAAAGGGTTAGTTATTTCAGACTGGGGAGGCGTGCATCATACGGTAGAGGCTGCTCTCTATGGTTTGGATGTTGAGATGCCGAATGACCGTTTCTTCGGGAAGGCGCTCCTGGACTCTGTTCAAGCCGGAGTAGTACCTGTTTCCGTTATTGATGACAAAGTGCGGAATATTCTCCGGGTTCGGCTTGCCATCGAACCTGTGCCGGAAGAAAACGCTAACAAGATAATGACTTCTCAACCAGAACAATCACGCATTGCATACGATGTGGCAGTTAATGCTATCGTTCTATTGAAAAACAGTCAATCACTTCTTCCGATAGACTTAAATACATATAAAAAAATCGCTGTGATTGGCGGTAACGCCCTTCGCACACAAGCAACGGGAGGGGTCGGCGCCGGTATCAAAGCCTTGTATGAAGTAACGCCGTTGCAGGGTTTGCAGGCAAAAGTAGGCAACCGGGCTGAGATTATCTTTGCACAGGGCTATAAAGAGTTTAACAGGTGGACAGGAGGACGTATGGGTCCTGGCATGTCTCGCCCGTCTCCTTATACCGAAGCAGACCCTCAATTATTGCAAGAAGCGGTGAAAGTGGCTAAGGATGCAGATATTGTTCTTTTTGTGGCAGGAAATAACAGAGAGATAGAAACAGAAGGAAGCGACCGGACGGAAATTACTCTTCCTTCGGGACAAGATGAAGTGATTAAAGCCCTTGCCGCCGCTAACCCGAATATCGTTACGGTAGTGGTAGCCGGTGCTCCGGTGGATTTGAATACGGTCGAAGCAAATTCATCTTCCATTGTAGTATCATGGTTTAACGGCACGGAAGGCGGTAATGCCTTAGCCGATGTTCTTTTGGGCAATATTTCTCCTTCGGGCAAACTACCGTTTACCTTCCCCGTTAAGTTGGAAGATTCTCCGGCTTACGCGCTTAAAAACTATCCTCAAACGGATGCGGTGGGAGGCGATATTTTTGTTGAGTTAGTGGAAAATAAGAATCAGAAAGAAGCAAAGAAGATCACTCCGAATAGAAACACTGCGCTTTATACGGAAGAATTGTTAGTAGGCTACCGTTGGTTCGATACCAAAGGAATTGCCCCGCTGTACTCTTTCGGACACGGCCTTTCCTATACCACATTTGAATATAGCGGACTGCAAACGGGCAAAGAAAAGTATGGCAGTAACAAATCCATAGACGTTACATTTGAATTGAAGAATACGGGCGAAAGAGAAGCCGACGAAGTGGCACAATTATATGTACATCGCATAGGCGCTACGGTAGAATGGCCTTTAAAAGAACTGAAAGCATTTGAACGGGTAACGTTGAAAGGCGGCGAATCCAAAACTGTAACATTAACCGTTCCGGTAAGCAAACTCAGGTATTGGGACGAAAGTAAACACCAGTGGGCGCTTGAACACAGTGAAATCGAATTGTTGGTAGGTTCGTCATCCTCAGATATTCGTTTGACGAAAAAGGTAAGCATATAACATCTGTTATTGTTGCCTACCTTGCGGGAAAGAATGCCGCATGGATTCCCTCTAAACGAGGAGTCCATGCGGCATTTATAGTATATTAACGGAAACGGGTCATCACCTCGAAGCCCATGCGACTATTATGATAGGGGCATCTCCACATATCAGCTTTAACATGGTCTTTCACTTGGGTACCGTCTTCTTTGACGTAGGTGTACCATTCGCCGTATTCGTAGTCAATCATATATTCTTTAATCCAATTCCATGTGCGTACAGCGCCATCAAGAAACTTCTTATCGCCGCTAATCTGCCATGCGTTTAAGAATCCGACAATGGTTTCGGATTGTTGCCACCATTCGAGGGTTGTGTTCAGATGCTCCCCGGATTTGTCGCTCATCATAGCGCCCATCGCGTTCAGTCCTTGTTTCATCTGTGTTTCTGCAATGTGAACGGCATACCGCTTGGTTTCTTCAATGATAGCTTCGTCGCCCAGCGCTTCGGCAGCTTCAACGAGCAGCCAAGAGAACTCAATATCGTGCCCATAAGAATCAACCGGATACGTGCTTTGCCAGTCCATAGTCAGGTAGAGGCGTTCGTGCCATGTGGTTTGGTCAAGTATTTTGTTTGATACGATGTCTATCTGTTCCCTCAAATGCTTTTGCAGACCGGCATCCGGCCATACGCGGTAGAGGTTGGTGAGAGCCTCCAATACATGGAGGTTATTGTTCATCGTTTTCGGCATCCTCGTTTCGTTCATTTTCCAGTCGCGTGTAAAAGATTCGATGAACCCGCCATGTTCAGGGTCATAGGCATGTTCAATCATTGAGTTGTAAACGGAAATGGCAGCGCGCAGGCTTTCTTCGTTGCCCGTAGCCCGATAATGTTCGGACAATCCGTAGATGGCAAATGCGTTTCCATACGTTTGCTTATTTTCGATGGAAGGCGACCCGTCCGCTTTTAGGCTCCAATACGTTCCGCCGTATTCCTTATCAATAAAATGTTCAATGAAATACGCTTGCGCCCTGTCTGCCAATTGTTTGTAACTTTCGTCTTTCAACAAGCGGTAAGCTGTCGAGAATGTCCAAACCAAACGCGCATTGAGTACGCCGCCTTTGTCTGCTTCGGGTTCCGGGGTGGCATCAAAACGCAACACTCCATAAAATCCGCCATTGGGGTCGGGCGAATGTTTTTTCCAGAAAGATAAAATGTTTCCTTCCAAATCTTGAGTAATTTCCTCTCGGAGAAGGGACAATTCTTTTTCCTCAGGTGTGCTACCTGTGCAGGACATTACGAATAATGCCGCAATGAGAATGACTGTGTTTTTCATATTTTTTTAGAATTTAGTTAATTACTTCTTCCATGCAAATATAATAATATAAACCCGTAGTGCATTTATAAAAAAGCAAGTAATTTCCCTCTGATAAGCCACCGTCATATTTGAATTATGCCCTAAGCATACTAAAATATGCCCTAGGCATACTTGAATTATGCCCTAGGCATACTGAAATATCCCATAGGCATACTGTGAGCTTTGCCGTGTTAGTAGCGAAATCCGCATGGCACGTTAGGGATAGCAGCGGAAATGCTTTTTTGTGAGGTACGAGCAAAAAAGCATTGTAGCGGATAGCCCGACCCATAGGGGAACGCCCTAATAGAGGGGAAAATGGAAAGAGGAAGGGGGAGAGGCGTCTCGTTTATCCTAATGCTTGCTTTCTTTTCACAAAACGAGCAGCAACTAAATCGAATATTATGAAACGAATACTTTTGACCATGCGTGGGCATTATTTGGGGGTTATAATGGGTTTATTCCTTGCATGGTCTTGTCAGCCGGGACAAAAAGGAGAGCTTGTTGATGCAAGCCGGGTGAACCTGATTATGGAAGGGCTTCCCCTATGGCAAGCCTTTGACAATGATAATCCGAAACTAATTGAACTGGGTAAAGAAATCAAAGCCTATCCCGTTCCTTTCCTGCAACAATTACATTTTTTTTTAGACCAAGTAAATGAATGAATCTTGTTGTTTTAGTTGTTAAAAGGTAGGGAAGGGGAGCAATCTTTTACCGGATGCGTCTATAAATACCGGATTTTTATTTAGTTTTACCCGCTCAAATACGGATATTCCGGGAATAAAAAAACAAATGGAGAAGCAGAGCAGGGCGAACTTTGGGAGTAAGTTAGGGGTTATATTTGTTTCAGCGGGTTCGGCTGTCGGTTTGGGTAATATCTGGCGATTTCCTTATGAGACGGGCAGTCATGGCGGGGCTGCTTTTATCCTCATATATTTGGGTTGCATCTTATTGCTGGGGCTTCCGGTGATGATTGCGGAGTTTGTTATCGGTCGCCGTTCACATGCCAATGCGGCGGCGGCATACCGGA
>SNRY01000243.1_pt1 | contig 19958 bp, 20 predicted proteins | sample 4693421 | NCBI WGS metagenome assembly SNRY01 (sample SAMN11003215, study PRJNA524138) | termite gut metagenome | isolation source: Bacteroidetes bacterial symbionts from single cell of protist host amplifed... | host: Streblomastix strix ... | reverse complement strand
CAAGATGCACCGTGTGATTATGGGTTTTAAGGGATGGCTCAGAGGAATGCACCATAGCGTAAAGCACTTGCAAGCATACATAGATGAGTATTCTTACCGCTTTAACAGGAGTGCAATGAAAGAAGGTGTTTTCGAGAATCTTCTAAGAAGAATGGTACTCGCTGAAACGTGCCCGTACAAAATCATTCGTAATTAAATGACTAATTCAAAATTTCTTTATTAAAACAGATAACTTTTTATTAATCAATATCTGTAAACCTATTTTGGAATGAGACATAATTAGTAATATCAAACAGAGAGCGGATAAACACAATCAATTTGTGTTTATCCGCTCTATTCCATATATTATAACCAGAATTTACAGGGGATGCACTCTATTCATTTTCACTGTGAGCAACTTTCTTTTCTTTAATTCTGGCTTTTTTACCGGTAAGCCCGCGCAAGTAATACAACTTAGCACGACGTACTTTACCAACTTTGTTCACTTCAATACTGTCAATAGCCGGTGATTCGAGCGGGAATATTCTTTCCACACCTATCGTTCCGGACATCTTACGCACAGTGAAACGTTTCTTTTCCCCATGACCACAAATCTTAATAACTATACCCCGGTACGACTGTACACGTTCTTTGTTACCTTCGATAATACGATATGCCACCGTTACAGTATCGCCTGCCTTAAACTGAGGATGCTGTTTACCGGTAGCAAAAGCCTCCTCCGCAACTTTCATAAGATCCATTGTTCTTCGTTCTTTAGTGTTTTATCGTTTCTACGCAACGTACCAAGCCACTCTTCCTTGACAGCGGTTACGCGGAAGCGCTGCAAAGTAATAATTTTTTTACCGGACAACCAAACATTATTGCTAAAAACTCTGCATTTCGCAAAGTCTTTTATAGTAACCGTTTCGTTGCAATAACTCCTCGTGCTTACCCCGTTCCACGATTTCTCCTTCATGCAACACGCAAATTTCGTCCGCGTTGCAAATAGTGGAAAGGCGATGGGCAATGGCAACGGTTGTACGGTTTTTCATCAAGTTCTCTAAAGCTTCCTGCACCATACGTTCCGACTCGGTATCAAGAGCCGAAGTCGCTTCATCTAAAATCAAAATAGGAGGGTTCTTTAAGATTGCGCGGGCGATGCTGATTCGTTGGCGTTGTCCGCCGGATAGTTTGCCGCCACGATCACCGATATTGGTATCGTAGCCATGTTCGGTTGCCATGATAAAGTCGTGGGCATTGGCTATCTTCGCCGCTTCGACAACTTGCTCAAGTGTAGTGTGTTTTACCCCGAAAGCAATGTTATTGAAAAAAGAATCGTTGAAAAGGATGGCTTCTTGATTAACGTTGCCGATAATGGAACGGAGGTCGGTCAGAGTGGTATTTTTTACGTTTATGCCGTCAATTAATAACTCACCTTCGGTAACGTCATAATAGCGGGGAATTAAATCAACAAGGGTTGATTTGCCCGAACCCGATTGCCCCACTAAAGCTACTTTCTTTCCTTTGGGGATGATTAGATTGACGTGTTTCAGTACAACGGTGGATTCATACTTGAATGAAACGTTCCGAAACTCTATCCGTTCTTTCAATGTAGACACAGGTATGGGGTTATCTTTGACTTTCAGCGTATTTTCAGCCAACAAGATTTTATCAATCCTTTCTATGGAAGCAAGCCCCTTGGGTATGGCATAACTTGCTTTAGAAAATTCTTTCAATGGGTTGATGAGGCTGTAGAGAATTGCCAAATAAGCAATGAACGAAGCGGCGTCAATACCGGAGTTGTTATTTAAGATCAGTACACCGCCAAACCATAAAACAATAACAATTAATACCGTTCCAAGAAATTCACTCATAGGGTGAGCCAACTGTTGACGGACGTTTACACGACCGAGAATATTGCGATAGTCATTATTGGCACGGGTGAAGCGTGCATTCATTTTATCTTCGGCATTGAATGCCTTAATGATACGCAGACCGCCGAGAGTTTCTTCCAATTGCGACATCAGATTGCTCCACCGTTCCTGCGCAAGGAGGGATTTGCGTTTCAGTTTTTTACCGACAATCCCCATTATCCAACCCATAATAGGCAGTACAATCAAAGTAAATACGGTTAGTTGCCAGTTGATGATGATTAACGCTGTAAAGTATATGACTATCAGAATGGGATTCTTGAATAGCATATCCAAAGAACTCATAATAGAAAATTCCACCTCTTGCACATCACCGCTTATACGGGCAATGATATCCCCTTTCCGCTCCTCGGAGAAGAAACTCAAAGGAAGCGACAAGATTTTCTTGTAAAGCCGGATGCGAATATCGCGCACAATCCCCGTGCGGATAGGAACCAACAGGGCTGAAGAGAGGAAATAGCATCCCGTTTTGAAGAACGTCATCACGACTAGGAATATACCTAATATCAACAAGGTGGTGCTTTCACCGTATTGATGGATTAAATCGGTAATGTAATAATAAGCATTGTTGACAACTATATCTTTAAAGTTCGCACTCGTATCGTTCCAAGGAATATAGCTGTAATCCGTTTCTTTCAGCTTGAATAATATTTCAAGGATAGGTTTGATAAGCACAAAAGAAAATACGTTCAATATCCCCGATAAGATATTGAACACCACATTCAGAATTAGAAACTTCTTATATGGAGGCACAAAGCGCCTAAGTACGCGAATAAACTCTTTCATGAAAGTGTTAATAGAAGTACAACAATAACACAAAAAAGAAGAAAGTATCTTTGTCGGGTACTTTCTTCTTATAGCGGGTGGAAAGTGGGGTTTGAACCCACGACCTCCGGAACCACAATCCGGCACTCTAACCAGCTGAGCTATGTCCACCATTTGTATGTTTAATGCGGGGGCAAAGATATTGATTATCTTTAAACTTGCAAATGCTTGTATCTATTTTTCTCCGAAAAAGTATTCTTCAATCCCTATGTTATGCTCTTTGAAAAGGGTGCGAGCGGTATTTGTAAAGAGTTCCATGCGGTGGTAAAGCGAACGTTTGAGTGAAGCTTGGGGATAGTTAACGGGAAACAAGGTGTGATTTTTTATCCCACCCGTACCCGGATGCGCCGTCCATATCATGCTGTATCCACAATCACTGACGCGGACGGTACTACTGTCCTTCTCCAATTCAAGACGGACGAGAAGTCCACCGTCTGTATTAGGTACGGACATATTGGATATAAAATTGCCCAATGAATAAACTACCAAATGCTTGGCACCGTCCACGCTATCGGTACGCAGTTCTATAGGCTGAACGACATGCGGGTGTCCGCCGACGATGTGGGTAACGCCTTTGGAAAGCATCCAATCGGCTAACTCTCTTTGGCTATCTTCGGGAAGCAGGTTATATTCTTCTCCCCAATGAATGCAGACGATAATTACATCGGGCTGCTGCGCTTTTGCGGCTTCAATATCTTTTTCAATAACTTCTTTATCAATAAGATTTACCACATTGGGAGGAGTTACCGGAATATCGTTCGTCCCGTAAGTATAATTGAGCAGCGAGATACGGAAACCATTTTGCTCAATCAGTAACGGATAACGGCGTGCACGCGCTTCTTCATCAATATATGTGCCCGCATAAGGGATGTGCAAGGAGTCGAGCATCAGAATGGTACGTTCCAATCCGTTTCTGCCCCTGTCCAAACAATGATTGTTGGCGGTGAGCAATATATCAAATCCGATGTCTTTGATAGCAAACAAATATTCATCGGGAGAACCAAACGAAGGATAACCGGTATATGGCGGACCAGCAAGGGTAACTTCCAAATTGCCGATAGCTATATCGGCTTTGCTTATCTCTTCTTTCACGTATTTGAAACATTCCGAGTAATCAAACCCGCCATTGGGAAGGCGAGCGGCATTAATCTGTGCCTGATGCTGCATCAAATCGCCGGCAAACAACAGGGTTATCTTTTGCAGGGTATCTCCGGGAACTGTATCTGCCGGAGTCAATACGACAGGCTCTTGCGCTCCGGTAAAGAACGGCAAGAAAAGAAAAGATAACAAGAGACGGAAATGTTTCATATCGGCTTGCAGTTATCGGTAGATGGCTTTCTTACTTGCCAACAAGGTATTTCTCATTAATGATACAATAGTCATGGGACCAACACCGCCGGGAACAGGAGTGATGAAAGAACATTTGGGGGCTACTTCGTCGAACTTTACATCGCCTGTCAGCTTGAAACCGGACTTTGTTTTGTCTGATGGCACGCGAGTAGTACCTACATCAATAACTACCGCACCTTCTTTTACCATGTCGGCAGTTACAAATTCGGGCTGCCCCAATGCGGCAATGATAATATCCGCTTCCCTGCATTCCTTCACCAAATCTTTGGATCGGCTGTGGCAGACAGTAACGGTAGCATCGCCCGGATAGGCTTTTTGCATCATTAAGATGGCTATCGGTTTGCCTACAATGTTACTCCGCCCCAAGACAACGCACTTCTTCCCTACGGTTTCTATTTGATAGCGTTTCATTAGTTCCAGAATGCCGCTTGGCGTAGCAGAGATGTAGCAAGGCAGACCGATAGACATACGCCCCACATTTACCGGGTGGAACCCGTCCACGTCCTTACGGTAATCCATAGTTTCGATAACTTTCTGTTCGGAAATGTGTTCAGGCAAGGGGAGTTGAACGATGAAGCCATCCACATCGGCATCGGCATTGAGTTCGCGCACTTTGGCAAGCAGTTCTTCTTCGGTTACATCGGTTTCGTAACGAATTAAAGAGGATGTAAAGCCACACTCGGCACACGCTTTTACTTTCGATGCCATGTAAGTTTCGCTTCCACCGTCATGCCCCACAAGGATTGCAGCCAAATGAGGACGTTTGCCGCCCGCTGTCATTATCTCTGCGACTTCAGCAGCGATTTCTTGTTTTATTTGTTGGGAGAGAATGGTTCCGGGTCTTTCTATACTATTTTGTTCGGGCATACTTATTGTGCTTAGTTACATCAGGTTTGTTCTTTGTCTTGGCGTGGTATTCCGCATGTTCAAGTTCAATTGGAGTTTCGTAACATTCAGGGTCGGTCATAGGCAAGGCGTCATCTTCCAAAAAGTTTTCTGAGTTTTGCCTAACATACTCGTTGTACTTCCTATTCCAACTATCGGGTGTTTCTTTGGCCAATGCTTCATCTAGCATTCTTGCCAATTTATCTAAATCTAACATGATCTTAATCTATTAATTTTACACACTTACCTTCTTTGTAAAAATCAAAACGCCGCAAGCAACTCAATGTATAAATCACTGCCTGAATCCTCTTTCTATAAGGTAATCCATCTACTAAAGAGTGCTTCCCTGTCGGAGAGTCCGCAAATAATATACCGTCCATGTCTGATTTCCATTGAGTATCCGTATCAAGATAACTACAAATGAATCTTATATTAGGTCGCTTACCTGTTTTTTGCTTATAATCATTAGCCGTTTTTTCTATCTGTTCTATCCAAAACTGATAGTGCTCTTCATTGAAAACGGTATCAAGAAAGGCATCACTAACAATACGCCCCTTATAAATTTCGTAGCTGCCGGTGTTTGTCTTGGAACTGTTTCCCCATGTTACAGCATCCCGTTCTTCTTCCCAAAAGTAGCAACCATGTCCCAGCCATGCATCATCTCTAGTACAAAGTCCGGGGGCGTCAAGCCTTTTTTCGCGTTTTTCTTGCGTATGAAACATTATTCTATCCACGTAAAGCTGTTCTAATTTTAACCGAACTTTGTAATCTCACTTCTTCTTCGCCATCATCTTCATCATCCTCTTCATTTCCTCGAACCGTTTTAACAAATTATTCACCTCTTGAATACTCCTGCCGCTTCCTTTGGCAATGCGCGTGCGACGCGAACCGTTCAGTATGGCAGGATTGGTACGTTCTCCGGGCGTCATGGAATAGATAATGGCTTCAATACTTTTGAAAGTGTCATCGTCCAAATCAATATCTTTAATGGCTTTCCCCACACCGGGAATCATGGAAGCGAGGTCCTTCAAGTTACCCATCTTCTTGATTTGGGCGATTTGGGAGAGGAAGTCGTTGAAATCGAATTGGTTTTTCGCCATCTTTTTCTGCAGACGCCTGGCTTCTTCTTCATCATACTGCTCTTGGGCGCGCTCTACCAACGATACAATATCCCCCATACCAAGAATACGGTCTGCCATACGGCTGGGGTGGAATTGGTCAATGGCATCCAACTTTTCTCCCGTACCGATGAACTTAATAGGTTTGTTTACAACGGAACGAATGGAGAGCGCCGCACCGCCGCGAGTATCACCGTCCAATTTCGTAAGTATCACACCGTCGAAGTTCAGGCGGTCGTTGAATTCCTTAGCCGTGTTCACCGCATCCTGTCCCGTCATGGAGTCGACAACGAAAAGAATTTCGTTCGGCGTAATGGCTTCTTTGATAGCGGCAATTTCATTCATCATCTGCTCGTCTATCGCCAAACGTCCCGCCGTATCAACAATCACCAAATCGTTCCCTTTGATTTTCGCCTGCTTGATGGCATTCCGGGCAATGGAAACGGGGTCTTGACTATCCGGTTCGGAATATACGGGTACGCCTATCTGTTCTGCCAATATACACAACTGCTCAACAGCAGCCGGACGATATACGTCGCACGCCACCAGCAGCGGTCTTTTACCTTTCTTGGCTTTCAACATCTGCGCCAGCTTCCCCGAAAAAGTGGTTTTACCCGAACCCTGTAAGCCGGACATCAGAATCACGGCAGGCTGCCCCTTGATATTGATTTCAGCCGTTTCACCCCCCATCAGTTGGGTAAGTTCATCGTGAACAATCTTTATCATCAGTTGACTCGGCTTAACGGCAGTAAGCACGTTCTGCCCCAACGCTTTTTCCTTCACCGTATCGGTAAATGTCTTTGCCACTTTGTAGTTAACGTCGGCATTCAGCAAAGCCTTACGCACATCTTTTAGCGTTTCGGCAACGTTGATCTCGGTGATTCTACCTTCCCCTTTCAGAATCTTAAACGACCTCTCCAGTCTTTCGCTTAAATTATCGAACATAGACTTATCCTTATGTTTGTTACTTAATTAAAATGCAAAAGTACATAATTCCCTTGTATAGTTCAGGTATTCGCAAAGTTTATTCACTGCGACAGCCCGGTGGCTGATGGCGTTTTTAACATCATTCCCCAGCTCGGCGAAAGTCTTGTCATACCCTTTGGGCATGAAGATGGGGTCATATCCAAAGCCGGAGCTTCCTCGTTTTTCTTTTATAATCTTCCCCCGAACGATTCCCTCAAACAGATGTTCTTTTCCGTTTAGAATCAAAGCAATAACCGTACGGAAGCGGGCTTTTCGATTCTCCTTCCCCTCCAACTTTTGTTGCACTTTCATCATATTAGCCTGTGAATCCTTCTCTTCGCCGGCGTAACGGGCAGAATATACCCCCGGTTCGTTATTCAAAGCCTCAACCTCCAATCCCGTATCGTCGGCAAAGCAATTCAACCGATAATTGTCGTAGATGTATCTTGCCTTCAACAAAGCATTACCCTCCATCGTATCCGCCGTTTCGGGAATATCTACACGGCAATTTATATCGTTTAAGCTCAGCAGCTTTACCCTGTCGCCCAAAATGAGGGAAACTTCTTCGAGTTTATGGGGATTATTGGTAGCAAAGACTAACCTCTGTTGCATAAGCGTTATGTAAATTAGTTGTTCAGGGCAAAAATAATCCAAAGTCTTTTAATAAGTATCGTTGAGACGAATATATCCGTATATTTGCCTTCGCTTGTCATCGGCATTCCCCCGCCTGCTGCCGATAAGTTTCCCTCTGAGCTGTTGATTCCCCACTTTTCTATATAGGATAGTTTCACCTTGGTATATAGCAAATGTTCCGTTTGGTATATAGTAAATGACTTGTTTAGTATATACCAAACGGGGATTATGCACGCTCATTACGGGAGGTTTGCACGCTCCTTACGGGAATATGCACGCTACTTACGGGAAGTATGCACGCTACTTACGGGAGGTATGCACCGTGCTTAGCAATATCCTCTTATTTATTATGTAACTTTGTATCGTAAATTTTCAAAGGAAATGAAAAGAGAATCAAGTAACTTCTTGCTATCAATTCTATTTGCATTGTTCTTATCTCCTGTTGTAGTCGTTGCTCAAGAAAATGGTATCTTTCGTGTTGTTTGTTGGAATGTAGAGAATCTTTTTGATGTTCGGCATGATTCATTAAAACAGGATAAAGATTTTCTCCCTTCTTCTCTTCGGAGATGGCATTATGGGAGATACAAGAAGAAGTTGGTGAATGTATCTCGTGTTATTGCTGCGATTGGCGAATGGCAAGCTCCGGCATTGATAGGTCTCTGTGAGGTTGAGAATGAAAATGTGATGCATGATCTAACCCTGTATTCCCCGCTTAAAGAGTACGGTTATCGTTACGTAATGACAAACTCTCCGGATATGCGCGGCATTGATGTGGCTTTGCTTTACCAACGGGACAGGTTTAAATTAATCGGTTATCAATCGTTACGTATCCGTTCGGAAAGTAAAAACTATCGCCCTACAAGGGATATTCTGCATGTAACCGGACAGTTATTAAATGGAGACAGTTTGGATGTTTTCGTTTGTCATTTCCCGTCAAGAATCGGAGGAGTAAAAAAGACAGAACCTCACCGGCTTTCTGCCGCCCGGATATTAAGAGATGCTGTAGATAGCCTTTTTACCGTCCGGCTTCATTCGCAAATAATTATTATGGGAGACCTGAACGATTATCCACGCAATAAATCAATTACGGATATTCTTTCTGCCGTTGCTCCGCCACTGCATCCGGAGAAAAACAAATTATATCATTTATTAGCACGAAAAGCGAAAGAAGCGAACAATGGTTCTTATAAATACCAAGGAAGGTGGGGGTTGCTTGACCATCTGATTGTTTCCGGTTCATTATTGGTTCCCGAAAGAGGATTCTTTACCGATGAGAGTAAAGCAAACGTGGCATACCTTCCTTTCTTATTGGTGAAAGACGATAAAAATGGAGGTATGCAGCCTTTTCGTACCTATAATGGTATGAAATATCAGGGAGGCTTTAGCGACCATCTACCGGTATACGTTGATTTTACGGAAGTTTCTTTATGGTAAACTGACTATCGTTATATATTTGCCTCGGTTAATTCATTAAAATGTTGCATTGGTAACTTGAATCTGCGCTCTTTAAAAATATCCCGGTACATTTTTCGTAAAAACAAAAACCGTTACATTTGCACACCATACTTATATTAACAAATACATAAAAATATGAAGTTACTAAAATTAGTTGGTTACAACGGGCAAACAAGCATCCGTACCGAAATCATTGCAGGAATCACAACGTTCCTCACCATGTCTTATATATTAGCGGTGAATCCCAGTATTCTGTCCGCTACGGGCATGAGTAAAGAGGCTGTTTTCACAGCTACGGCTTTGTCATCGGCAGTGGCTACTTTCCTCATGGCGGTACTTGCCAAACTGCCCATAGCGTTGGCTCCGGCAATGGGAGTAAACGCTTTTTTCGCCTTTACGCTGGTGCTGGGCATGGGGCTTAGTTGGCAAACGGCTTTGGCGGCTGTGTTTATCGAAGGGATTATCTTTGTCCTCATCACTGTATTTAACATCCGCGAGGCAATCGTCAAAAGTATTCCGATGAGTTTGCGGTATGCCATTTCTGCCGGCATCGGGATGTTCATTGCTTTTATCGGACTCAAAAATGCCGGTATCGTTATTTCCAGTGAATCCACATTGGTGATGTTAGGCAAGTTTACTCCCATGAGTATGGTAGCGATTGCCGGAATATTGATTAGCGGTATTTTGATGAAACTGCATGTAAAGGGAGCTTTGTTCTATGGAATTATTATTTGTACTGCTGTTGGTATTCCTTTGGGAGTTACTCAAATACCGGAAAATTTCTCGCTCGTTTCCATGCCTCATTCATTGGAACCGACGTTCTGGAAGCTTGATTTTAGCCAAATGTGGTCTTTGGATATGCTGATTATTGTTTTTGTACTGGTGTTTATGGATTTGTTCGATACTATCGGTACACTCATCGGTGTTACCACCAAAGCGGGATTAATGGATAAAAACGGCAATGTACCGCACATGAAAGAGGCTATGCTCTCTGATGCCATCGGAACAGTGTTTGGGGCTATATGCGGAACTTCCACCGTAGGTTCATACGTAGAAAGTGCGTCAGGTGTTAGTGAGGGCGGACGGACAGGGCTTACCTCATTGACCGTAGCCGTATTGCTCCTTTTGGCTTTGTTCTTTGCTCCGCTCTTCTTGCTCATTCCGGGGGCAGCCACCACGGGGGCATTGTTTATAGTGGGCGTACTGATGATTAGTAATATTCCTAATATCGACTTGAATGATATGTCGGAAGCGTTGCCGGCTTTCACCACCATTATTATGATGGTGCTTACCTATTCCATAGCAGATGGCATCGTACTTGGTATGCTCAGTTATGTGGTGATTAAGGTTTTCACGGGAAAGCATAAGCAGGTTTCTCTTACGATGTATATTCTGGCAGTGCTGTTTATTCTAAAGCTGATTGTGGGATAATCGCCCAATTTTAGAACTCAAAAAGATTTCAAGTATCAACCGGTTACACTCCGTAAATGTCTTTGGAAAATAGGGCGGATTCAAAATTTATGCGTTTCTTTGCAGCGGAATGGCGACCTGATTAAGGTTCATGGTTTTTATTACAAGGTTTATATTTTACTGTGCGCTGGACGTTTTAGTAAACTCTCAACTGTTTTAATTCTCACCCGTTTATTGTGGTCGTCTGTTCCGGAGAGTTTAATTTCATTTACTCATTTTATTATTATTATTATGAACATTTATGTTGGAAACCTAAACTTTAGTGTTAGGGAAGCAGAGCTTCAACAAGTGCTGGAGGAGTTTGGTACGGTATCTTCAGTGAGAGTAATTACGGATCGTGAAACGGGGAGGTCAAAAGGTTTCGGTTTTGCGGAAATGCCTGATGATTCGGAAGCGGCGAAAGCCATTTCTCAACTGAACGAAACGGTATTTAAAGGACGTAATATGATTGTTAAAGAAGCGCAACCCCCCAAGAGTAGTTTCTGAATGAAAGTACCACTTATAGGTGAAAAAGCTTCCTGTTTATCCGCAGATTGAGATGGAACAGGAAGCTTTTTTATACCGGAAAAGGGTGTATGCAAAGGTATTAAATGTATCTCTTACTTTGAATACAGCATCATAATCAAGAATTTTGTATAATTTTGTGGTCGTCTAAGACTGAGCCTATCATCATGCCCGACTATGATTTGATAACGATATTAGGACCGACGGCATCGGGTAAAACACAGTTTGCTGTGATATTGGCATACGAATTGGATGCTGAAATCATTAGCGCCGATTCCCGCCAAATATACAGGGGCATGAACTTGGGAACAGGCAAGGATTTGGATGATTATACCGGCAACGGCAAACGGATACCATATCATCTTATTGATATTGCCGAACCGGGCTACAAATACAATGTATATGAGTATCAGCGGGATTTCCTGAATGCCTACAACGCCATTAAGGAAAGGGGCAAACTCCCGATTCTGTGCGGTGGAACGGGGATGTATATCGAATCTGTATTGAAGGGATACAGGCTTGTATCCGTACCGGAGAATCCTGAATTGCGTTCCCGCTTGACCGGTAAATCATTGGAGGAGCTGACTGCCATTCTTCGCAAATACAAAACACTGCATAACTCTACGGATGTGGATACCGCTCAACGTGCTATTCGCGCCATTGAAATAGAGGAATATTACACCGGAAATGATTGTTCGCGACGAGAGTTTCCTCCCTTAAAGAGTTTGGTTATCGGAATAGACATTGACAGGGAATCGCGCCGCCGGAGAATATCCGCCCGCTTGCGCCGGCGTTTGGACGAGGGCATGATAGACGAAGTAAAAGCGCTGCTGAACAACGGCATAAAGCCCGAAGATTTGATTTACTATGGATTGGAATACAAATACTTAACTTTATACATCACCGGACAACTCACTTACGAGGAGATGTTTAGCCAATTGGAGATTGCCATACATCAGTTTGCCAAGCGGCAAATGACATGGTTCAGGGGCATGGAACGCAAAGGATTTGTGATACATTGGGTAAGGGAAACAGGCGAAGCAAGGAAGTTAATAGGAGGGGAAAGTTAATGAAAAGCAGAAGCTATGGAAAGATGGGGCGTTATTTATAACCCGAAAGCCGGTACACGCAAGGTTCAAAAGCGGTGGAAGGCTATCAAGGATTACATGGATAGCAAGAAACTTGTTTATGACTACATACAATCCGAAGGTTTCGGCTCCGTAGAACGTTTGGCGAAGCTTCTGGCTAACAATGGCTACCGCACCATTGTGATAGTGGGAGGAGACGGAGCGTTGAACGATGCCGTAAACGGCATTATGGATTCAAACGCTCCTAATAAAAAGGATATTGCCATTGGCATCATCCCCAACGGTATCGGTAATGATTTTGCCAGATATTGGGGGCTGAGCATCGACGATTATAAAGGAGCTGTGGATTGGATTATAAACAACCGGCGGAAGCGAATAGACGTGGGTTATTGCAGTTATTATACGGGAGAGAAGTATGAACGCCGCTATTTCATCAATGCAGTCAATATCGGATTGGGGGCGCGCATCATGCAAATTACCGACCGGATGAAACGCTTTTGGGGGATAAGGCATATTTCTTTCTTAACAGCACTGTTTCTTTTGTTCTTTGAAAGAAAACTATACCGGATGCACCTTAAAGTGAATGATGAGCATGTTCGCGGACGCATTATGAACGTATGTATAGGCAATGCCAACGGATATGGGCAAACGCCGAGCGCCGTTCCTTATAATGGTTGGCTAGATGTTTCCATTATTTATCGTCCTGAGTTGTTGCAGATGCTTTCGGGATTATGGATGCTTATTCAGGGGAGGATTCTCAATCTCAAGGTAGTAAAAGCGTATCGTACCAAGAAAGTGCATTTGTTTCGCGCACGCAATGCCGATGCCAGTTTGGACGGTCGCCTGCTGCCTAAACACTTTCCTTTGGAAATAGGTATTTGGTCGGATGCTATCACAATAATCATCCCCGATTAATTAACCGTAAATCCATTACTTGCATGAATATCAAAGATAACTTCTTCCTTTTAGCCGGTCCCTGCGTAATAGAAGGCGAAGACATGGCAATGCGCATTGCCGAGCGTGTGGTTTCGATAACCGGCAAACTGGACATCCCCTATCTCTTCAAAGGTTCGTACCGAAAGGCTAACCGCTCACGCTTGGACTCTTTTACAGGAATTGGCGACGAAAAAGCCTTGAAGGTATTGAAGAAGGTAAACGAGACGTTCGGCATACAGACCGTTACCGACATTCACTCCTGCGAAGAAGCCGCTATGGCTGCGGAGTACGTTGACGTGCTGCAGATTCCGGCTTTCCTCTGCCGGCAAACGGATTTACTTGCTGCTGCTGCTAAAACAGGGAAAACGGTAAACATAAAAAAGGGACAGTTCCTGTCGCCCTCCGCCATGCAATTTGCTGTTAACAAGATAACGGAAAGCGGGAATAACAACGTGATGCTTACCGAACGGGGAACTACCTTCGGCTATCAGGATTTGATAGTAGACTTTCGTGGCATACCCGAAATGCAACGCTTCGGTTTTCCAGTCATCTTGGACATTACACATTCCCTGCAACAACCCAATCAAACAAACGGAGTTACCGGCGGGTTACCGCATCTGATAGAGACCATAGCCAAAGCCGGCATAGCCGTAGGGGTGGACGGTATCTTTATCGAAACCCATGAAAATCCGCCGGCAGCCAAAAGCGACGGAGCCAATATGTTGTGCCTTGACTTGCTGGAGGAATTGCTCTCCAAGCTCGTCCGCATCCGGGAAGCCATCAAATAACCCACACAGTAGTATGATGGAATGGTTTGCTGATATTGGTTCGTATCTCCCTGTAACAAATCCTACTTGGATATTCTTCCTCGTTTTGGTCATCATCCTGTTTGCTCCTGTTTTGCTGGGCAAGCTGCGCATTCCCCACATCATCGGGATGATTCTGGCGGGAATGATAATCGGCGAACACGGATTCCACATCTTGGACCGCGACAGCAGCTTTGAGCTTTTTGGTAAGGTAGGGGTTTACTACATCATGTTCCTGGCAGGGTTGGAAATGAACTTGGAAGATTTCCGGCAGAACCGTTTCAAAGCATTGACATTCGGGTGCTATACCTTCTTTATACCCATGCTGCTGGGAGTGTGGACAAGCAGGGAGTTTCTCGGTTATAATCTTTCCACTTCTCTTTTGCTGGCAAGTATGTACGGCTCCCACACGCTGATTTCTTACCCCATCATAAGCCGTTACGGCTTGTCGCGGTTGCGAAGCGTCAGCATCACCGTCGGAGGAACCGCCGTAGCCGTGATGCTATCGTTATTGATGCTTGCCATTATCGTAGGGTTTTACAGGGAAGATTCCATCCGGCTGTTCTGGATACTAATGTCCGTTAAAGTGGGATTGGTCTTTTTCCTGATAATCTTTTTCTTTCCCCGTATCGGGCGTTGGTTCTTCCGTCATTACGAAGATAACATTACGCAATTTGTCTTTGTGTTGTCTATGGTCTTTCTAAGTGGCGGCATGTTCGAGCTGGCAGGGCTTGAAGGCATCTTGGGCGCTTTCTTGGCAGGGCTGGTGTTGAACAGGCTGATACCTTCCCTCTCGCCGTTGATGAATCGGATTGAATTTGTGGGTAACGCCCTTTTTATCCCCTATTTCCTGATCGGGGTGGGGATGATTATCAATGTGCACGCCTTGTTTGCAGGAGGGGAATCGTTGAAAGTAACGATTGTAATGATAGTCGTTGCCACAGGAAGTAAATGGCTGTCGGCTTGGCTGACACGAAAGACTTTCCAGATGACTGCCGACGAATGTTTCATAATATTCGGCTTGAGCAATGCACATGCGGCAGCAGCCCTGGCGGCAGTGCTTATCGGCAATACGGTGGAAGTATCGCCGGGAGTTCCTTTATTGAACGATGCCGTGATGAATGGAGCCATTGTGATGATTCTCTTTTCCTGCCTTATCAGTTCGATAGTAACAGAACGCACCGCCCGTAAGGTGATTGTCCGGGAAAACTTTGACGCACAAGCAAGCAATACGGAAACGGAGGAGAATGTGTTGATTCCCATTGCTAACCCTAATACCATAGACAATTTGGTAGGGACGGCTTTGCTGATAAAAAGCCCCAGGCAAAAGAGCGGAATGATTGCTCTGAATGTAATGAGCGACAGCACTTCCTCCGAAATGCATCAGGCGCAAAGCAAACGTAACCTCGAACAAACAGCCAAGATTGCCGCTGCTGCCGATGTTACGATACATACTCTTTCCCGTTTCGACATGAACGTTGCTTCCGGTATCATACATACGCTGAAAGAATACAATGCTTCGGAAATCATTATCGGCTTGCATCATAAGGCTACCCTTGTGGACTCTTTTTGGGGAACGATAACCGAAAACCTGCTGAAAGGAACTTACCGGCAAATCATAATTACCAACTACATCATTCCGCTAAATACGCTACGCCGGATGGTAGTAGCCGTTCCTCCCAAAGCGGAGTACGAAGCGGGATTCTTTAAGTGGATAGAACGCCTTTGCCGGATGAATACGAGGTTGGGATGCCGGATACATTTCTTTGCCCATGCTCATACCTGGCAATACATGCAAGGGTACATCAGCAAGAAGCACCGGACAATACGTTACGGATATACCGAATTGAACGATTGGGACGACTTGCTATTGCTCACCAAGCATGTAAACTACGACCATTTGCTGGTAATAATCAGCGCACGGAGCGGGTTTGTTTCTTATCAATCTTCCTTCGAGCGTCTTCCTTCGCAAATATCCAAATATTTTGCCAATAACAGCCTGATGGTGCTGTATCCCGACCAATACGGAGACCCGAAAGAAATGTCTTCGTTCTCGGAACCAAGGTATTCCGGCAAGTTCCGGCATTACGAGAACCTGCTTAACCGGATTTATCACTGGTTCAAAAAGAGTTGAAACAAGTGCAATAAATATGATACAGTTAGAAGGAATTACTAAGAGCTTCGATATTTTGCAGGTGTTGAAAGGCATTGACCTGACTATCTCAAAGAGCGAAATAGTCAGTATTGCAGGTCCAAGCGGAGCGGGCAAAACCACCTTGCTGCAAATCATGGGTACGTTGGACAAGCCCGATACAGGAACTATCCGTATCAACGGGACGTATATCGACCGTATGAAAGAAAAAGAACTTTCCGCTTTCCGCAATAAATACATCGGTTTTGTTTTCCAGTTTCACCAATTGCTACCGGAGTTCACAGCGTTGGAAAACATCATGATCCCCGCTCTTATTGCCGGAATCTCCTCCAAAGAAGCAACCGCGCGCACTATGGAAATCCTGAACTTCATGGGATTGAAAGACCGTGCAACGCACAAACCTGCTGAACTCTCCGGAGGGGAAAAGCAACGGGTAGCCGTTTCTCGCGCTTTGATTAACAATCCGGCGGTAATCTTAGCCGACGAACCGTCAGGAAGTCTTGATACGCACAACAAGGAAGAACTGCACCGCCTGTTTTTTGACCTGCGCGACAAGTTCGGTCAAACCTTTGTAATCGTTACTCACGACAAAGAGTTAGCTTTGATGACCGACCGCACCGTACACATCACGGACGGGATTATTCAAGGGTAACTACTACTACCCTGCGCGTGGCATCATCCACCCGGAAACGATTGTCTGTTCGTTCGCCAATAAGCCATACTATCTCTTCACCGGAGCAAAGCGCCCATTGTTGTTCCTTTCGAGGGAGGGGGAATTTCCTGTCCGTCAGGTAATCGCTAATCGGCTTCTTCCCCTTCATTCCGAAGGGAACAAATACATCTCCTTGCCGAACCTTGCGGACAGTAAAGGGTTGCGTTAATTTATCCGCATCAAAACAAGCCGAATGTTTGTCGCGGGGAATAACAAATTCCGGGGTCAGCGTCTGTTCCTTTATCACAAGACGAAAAGGAGGAACATCGTCATTGCTGATTCCCTGCTTTTCTATGTACAGCAATTCTCTATCCTTAATCACGCGCCATTCTTTACTCGCGAATTGTTTGCCGGATTGTCCGGCGAGCGACATAAAAACATCCTCCGTTTGCACCGGATTGAACCCCAATGGGTATAGTATTTCGAATAGCAAGGCGCGAGGTGAAGGCTCACGCAGCAAAGCCTCTATCAAAATCCCCTCTGCAACCAATACCCGCGCTTTACCCTCTTCCATACTTTGGTGGCAGATACGGGAGACTTCGGACAAGTATTTACCGGTAGCTGCAAGAGAATCGGTGATGGAAGGATTGATGTCCCGCATAAGCGGAAGTATATGCCAGCGGATTTTGTTCCGGGTATATTCATTTTGTAAATTAGTGCTGTCGGTTACATATTCCTGTTTGATGCACCGGAGGTAATATGTTATTTCATCGCGACTAACGCAAAGCAATGGTCGTACGATGTCGCCGTTTTTCGGGCGAATGCCGCAAAGACCGTTAATGCCGGTTCCACGGATTAAGTTCAACAGCAATGTTTCCGCATTATCATTTTTGTGGTGTGCTACGGCTATGGCAGAAGCCCCGCTTGTTTCTTTTATTTCAGCAAACCAATGATAACGCAATTCGCGGGCAGCCATTTCTATGGAAATGCGCTTTTCTTTTGCATATTGGCTTGTTTCGAAAGAAGCTATATGCAGAGGAATGTGCAGTTCGCGGCACAGTTCCCTGACAAAAGCCTCGTCCCTATCTGATTCCTCGCCTCGCAAGCGGAAGTTACAATGCGCAGCCTCACAATCATATCCTAATGAAAGCAATACACGCAACAACGCCACAGAATCGGCGCCCCCACTCAATGCTACGAGCACTTTGCCCGCCGACAAAAGAAGTTTTTCTTGCTTAATGTACTGCGCTACTTGCCGGCAAATCCTGTTCCGCATAGTTACAGCATGTTATTTTCTTCCAATTCTTTGGCAACAATTTCCAATTCAGCGTACCAACCTTTGCCGAATTTGCGTATCAACGGCTCTTTTAAGAATTTATAAACCGGAAGATTCTCTTTCTCTCCCAATAGAACGGCTGCTTTGCACACTGCCCAACGATGATAATTGATTGTCCGGTAAACGCCCGTTTCACTGATGCGTATAGGGTACAAATGGCAAGACATCGGTTTATAGAAATCCGTTTTCTTTTCGCGGTATACCTTTTCAATGGCGCATTGACAGTGGGCATTGGCATCGTAACAGGTAAATACGCAGTCTTTTCCATTCACGATGGAAGTAACCAAATCTTCCTCCTCGTCTCGATAACATACGCCTTGCTTTTTTATTACCTCACGGGCTTCCGCAGATAAGTCGTCCCAAACTACAGGAAGCACTCTTTCGAGTTGTGCCAATTCTTCTCCTTCCACAGGAGCACCGGCATCACCCTCAACGCAACATTCACCCCTGCAAACGTTCAGATCGCAAAGAAATTTCCCGCGAAAGATTTCAAGCGATACCAATATATCATCTACCAATATCATACTTTCACGAGCCTCCCGCTTGGCGGGATGTGATTTAATTCATTACTAAAGCTAAAAGATGTTATAAAGCACAAAATTCCACACATAATATTTGCACGTATCAAGAATGTCTTTACATTTGCATCGTGTTTTTCATAGTATTAGATTTAAGGTTAACAAAGGTTGGGGTCAGGCGTGACCCTTTTTTATGCCCTATTCGATTGCTTGAGTGTCTGTAAATCAATAAATTCTTGCTTATTTAGATTCTTTCGGTTTACACTTCGGTTTGCACTTTTAAACCGATATTTCTCAGTGGGGCAAAGATAGTGGTATTTGTTCATACTCCCTGTTTGTAATGAAAAACTATCTTATAAAATAACTGCAAAGCTTCATCAGCACTGTATTACAGCCGTATCTCTTCTTTCAAAAGGATAGTATTAAAATGGAATAAACATGGTGAACAACGGTTAGCCGTATGAATTTTTTCCAGAAAATATTTACCAGTAATGGAGTATGGTAGTCAAGTGAGATATGGCTTAAAATAAAGCGTTTTTAAGAGGCTTTAATGGATAGGTAGTGAATATATCATTTATCATATACGTGCTTAAAACAGGGCTTAAAAATAGCCTTAAATCAATTTACAGATACATCCTTATTAATACTCATCCCAAGTACATAAAGCCTTGCAAAATAACCTCAAATAGAGTTCTCAATCAAACGGGAATTGTGGGATGAACTCCCATAAACTACACTCAAAAAAGCGGACAAACTCATTTACATGGTTTATGTTGTATTTTTCTTTTTGGCGTGAGTTTTCGGTGTGAGCTACAAAGCTCTGGCTTAAATTCATATTGTCTGCAAAGGCTCTTTGACTTAATCCCTTTTCTATTCGTTTTTTCCGTACTCTATCAATGATATACAAATCGACTTTTGTTTTCATTTTTTTAACGCAAAAAAACCCCTATTTTGTAATCCTATGAAGTCTTTATTAAGACTCAAACAATATCTTTGTGCATTATGTTTAATCATTAAAAACACATGGATATGACCAGCTACACAGAGGTAAAAAGTAAGGTTATCCGTAATCGGATATTAGAGATTTTGAAACAGAGTGAGGTGGATATTGATAAAGCCGTGTCAATTACTGAAAGCGATCTAACGGACGTATTAACCGACTTGCAAATAAATAATTTTGACTTTGGCAAAGTTGCGGGGCTAAGGAAAGAAATCAATTATACGGGATATAAAATCGTTTACAAGGACGCTAAAATAATGAAAATCAAAGAAGATACATTTGATATTGATACAGTTCCAAAAGACTATTAATCTCTTTTGCGTTGCCCACAAAGGCAAAAGCAAAAAGGGAATA
>SNRY01000242.1_pt1 | contig 20015 bp, 15 predicted proteins | sample 4693421 | NCBI WGS metagenome assembly SNRY01 (sample SAMN11003215, study PRJNA524138) | termite gut metagenome | isolation source: Bacteroidetes bacterial symbionts from single cell of protist host amplifed... | host: Streblomastix strix ... | reverse complement strand
CCGTATTGTCAAAGAGCGCTACCGCTGCCACAAATTGTTTTTTGACGATATGGTCTTTGAAATTGCCTGTGGATTACATAATTTCAGAATAACTTCGCGTTTAACAATTTAATCGGTATAAACTCTATTGACTTTTTCACGATTCACATAAAATGAAACCCAAACAACGCCGGTGGCAGATGCCGGATTATGTTTTCGCAGGTAAATTTTAACATTTAACATGGGCTATAATCGTATCATTTTAGAGGGTGAAATTGCATTCCGGTCTACACTTGCACAGCTTTATTTAGAATCGGTAAGGTAGTTAACTTACTGAAAGTCATAAAACTACAAAAGCCCCGCACTTTACGCGCAGGGCTTTTTTGGGAAAAAGTGGTACCACCAGGAATCGAACCGGGGACACAAGGATTTTCAGTCCTTTGCTCTACCAACTGAGCTATGGTACCATAGCCATTTCTAAGTACAAATATACGGCAACTTTTCTAATATACCAAGTTTGGCAAAGAAATATTTTACCGTTTGCCCAAAAGCATTACTTTTGACACGTGTTAAGACAAAACAATTTGGTGTTGCAATGGTTGAAGAATTTGAAGATGAAGAACTTGGTCGTTTGATAGTGCGTGTGAACATGCGTGCAAAAAATATTGTTTTTCGTGCAAAAAATGATGCTATTTATATTTCTGTACCCCCGCGCACGCACGTAAATGAAATAAGAAATGCCATTGAAAAATTGCGCGATAAATTGTTTGTTTCCCGACAAAAGGTTTCCATTCCTCTCATTGATGTGAATTTTCAAATTGATACGGAACTTTTTAAACTTACTCTTATCACCGGATCACCATCCCAAAAGTTCTTTATTCAAAACGAATCAGACGAAATAAAGATTATTTGTCCCCCGGAAACAAACTTCAACGATGAAAAAATACAGCATTGGCTACGAAAGGTAATAGAAGAGGCGTTACGAAAAAAAGCAAAATTTATTCTTCCTCCGCGTCTCCGAATGCTTTCCGAACAATGCGGGTTACCCTATCAAGATGTGAAAATAAACTCAAGTCACGGACGGTGGGGAAGTTGTTCGGCAAAAAAGAATATTAACCTTTCTCTTTTTCTTCTTTTATTACCTCAACATCTTATAGATTACGTGTTGATGCATGAACTTTGTCATATTCGCGAGATGAATCACAGTGTACGATTTTGGAAGTTGCTCAATGGCTTTACGGACAAAAAAGCTCTGAAATTGCGTGAAGAACTCAAAGGTTATAAAACAGAAATAGTGTGTAATGTTCAATAAGACAATTCCAGAAAGTTTTTCAATATTCTTTCCCCTACACTCCCACTTTTTTCCGGATGAAATTGTGTAGCATAAAAGTTGTTTTTATGTACTGCGGCACTGAAAGATAATATGTAATTTGTTTCGGCTACCGTATATTCGTGTACCGGCACATAAAAACTATGCACAAAATAAACAAATTCTTCTTGGGCAAAACCTTCAAACAATTCGCTCCGGGTTTGGGTCAGCGTATTCCAACCGATATGCGGAACTTTGTCTTCATGCTTTTGCGGTTTGAAACGTTTTACTTCCGCATTAAAAATATTTAAACAGCTTGTATCGCCTTCTTCGGAATAACGGCATAAGAGCTGCATACCCAAACAAATGCCTAAAACAGGTTGTCGCAAATTTTTGATCAACTCGTCCAGTCCTGTGTTACGGAGATAGTCCATTGTCGTACCAGCTTCTCCCACGCCAGGGAATATAACTTTGTCTGCCGACAGCAACGTTTCTTTGTCTGCCGTTATTTCTGCTTCTATTCCCAACCGTTTTAGTGCGTAATCCACAGAACAAATATTACCGGCATTATATTTTATGATTGCTAACTTCAATGTAATCTCCTTCTATATTTTAAGGACGCAAAAATATAAATTTATTTATGAATATTCACATTTCCATACAAGGGGTTATTATAATAAGGTAAGATCCAAGGTGCGGATACTTGCAAGTTATTTAATGCTGACGGAGAAGGAAGCGAATTGTTGCCAACTCCACCCTTGTCCGTCATAATGATGTATAGAAGATAATTTGAAATTCATATTTTTACATTGCAACGGCTTCCAATATATCTCCAAACGATCATAAATTCCATTGTTGGTATTGTAAAAAGAATCGCCGCGATATAGTCCGCTCCCGTAACGTTCGTAATATGGCATCATGCCATCCCCATGAAACAAGGTGTTGGCTATTCCGAATTTATACTTCTCAATTTGTGTATCAATATGTACACCATTCGGTTTTACATATTTACCCACGTTGCTGCGGTCGTTTTGAAATGCTTGTAACCAACCGACTTCTAAAAAGAATTTATCGAAAAACATCTTTCCGGAAAGGTCTATCCCAATGAAAGGCATCACCCATATATTATCCACCACGCCGTTTCCGTCGGCAACCATCGCATAATGATACATCGAAAAGTTATAACCGCTGTATATCATTTGTTTCTTTAGTAAAGCCGAAGAGAATATCATGAATTTCTCTTGTCGGATTTTCGATTGACGACTATCCCAATCGAATGCAAGTTCTAAATATCCGTTGTCTTTTCGATACTGAAATAAAACGCCGTCAATGTTGGCATCAAAAAAACGAACGGAATCATTGAAAAAAGCATTTGAATACTTGCCTATAACTGATTTACGGGAAAACCTTCCGGTATAAACAGAGTATTGAAACGAATCGTAGTGATAATACAACAACATTTCGGGTCTCTTCTCAAACGTTTTTGCCCCGAATTCTTCTATAATTGATGTGCCGATAAGCAAATTAGAATGATTGTGCGCCCAGCTAATCCCTATTTCGGGAGTTAGTTTCGCTCCGAAAAGTGTTTGAGATTTATTGAAGGCACTATTGTATTCACGATTATCAAACTGAGTATCGAAATTAGCGCTCCATACAATTTTTTGTGAATAACTATTAGGTATAAATACTAATATTACAATAAAGAAAGTAAGTAGCTTATTCATATACACAAGGGATTGATACCTTATAAAGTTAATAAATATTCTGCTTCTTTATTTCAAAAGTATCAGTTCTATCGTTTTATAATATATCTCCCATCCTTCATATTGCAAAGCTATCTTTCCTTCGGTATTGCTTAGGTTATGGGCTTGATTTACCAGACGACCGTTGACGTAGTGTTCCGACTTATCGTCCGTACAAATAATTTCAATTACATTCCATTCTTTACCGGGATTTTCAAAGTTTTCGGTACGAACAATACGCTTTTGAGTTCCTTCGATAGTTTCGTTAGATGACGACTCGGCATTCGAACCATCGATACAGATGTAATCTCCACAAGTCTCTTCTTTAATTTGACATTGAAGTGAGTTAGGCCAAAGTTTATCAGAAACATCAATTGGAAAATGGTATAAGATGCCGCTATTACCTTTGCCGTTTTCACGATGCTGTGGTTTGTCACCCCAATGGAATACTACTTTTAAGTAATAGTTTTTGTAAGAATTATTGGTAGCAATGTATCCGTTAAATTTACCATTGAAATGTAACACACTATCTTCAACAACAAAAGCATCTTCCAAAGAATTATTAACTCCTAGACTATCAGTATAAGTGTACCAGTTTGTCAAGTCCTTTCCGTTGAAAAGGGGAATAATTTGTATCGTATCTGCCAACTTTGTAAAAAAAGCAAAGTCTTGGTGATTTTGCAAAATTTCAGGTATCCGAACTTCTTTCTTTTTACCTTGGGATTGACAACCGGTAATGCCCAAACAAACAATGAGCAGAAGTACATAAAGATTGAGATAACGATTTTTCACGGATATTTGTTTTATTTTGTTATTTTCTGTTAGTTAACACTTCAAAGATACATCATTTATTTTAATATTTACCATGTTTTTATAATAATATTTCACCTGTAGTGCATTTAAATCATAAAGAGCCTCAATCCTAAAAAGCTCAGATAAATTAGGGCATTTTCCCGACCTGTCGGGGGAACGTCCTAATTGAGTGAAAAATTAAAGGGGGAGAGTTGAAAGTTTTTGAGTGTATTTAAATACACTAAAGTAGGTTTTAACAAAAATTTACATGAATTTTCATACGTAAAAAGATTAAAGTCCTCTATCTTTGCCAAGACTAATCTTCATAGATAGAATGAAACGGGGTGTATCTATATTCTTATTTCTTGTTATCCTGATAATAGGGGTGCATCCTACATTGACTATACATTTTTGTGGAGGAGAATTATACTCTATTGATCTTATGACCGATGAAAGTGCCGTATTGTGCTGTGGTAAGAGTACGGATGACATGTCAAACTGCTGCCACATTCAAAAGATACAAATCTCTACGGATAATTATCTGCGTCAGGCACAACTGAATACAACCCCCGTTTTGCCTGCTTATGACAGAGCATGGATTACTCTAAATTATACACCGAACCGGATAGAATCCGCTAATTCATTTACCATACAACATCTTTTTCCTCCCGGAGGTCTTAATAAGCAAAACATAGATATACTCGCTTATATGTGCATCTATCGTATTTGATTGTTCGATCGGCAATAATACCGATTATTGCAGGTGGGTATATGCGTTTCCATGTACGTTATCGTTTCATGGAAAAATTTATATATACTTGGAAAATCAAAACAGATAGGAACTTTATGCTTAACAAAATAATTAAATATTTTCTCGAAAACAGGCTGATAACCCTATTATTGTTTATCACGCTTGTTGTATGGGGATTGTCGACAGCTCCGTTTAACTGGCAAGGAGGATTGTTGCCGCGCAATCCCGTTCCTGTGGATGCTATCCCCGACATTGGCGAGAACCAGCAAATTGTTGCTACCGAATGGATGGGGCGTTCACCGAAAGACATTCAAGACCAAATTACGTATCCGTTGACAACTTCCCTGCTAGGTGTTCCGGGAGTTAAGACCATTCGTAGCACATCCATGTTTGGAATGTCTTTTATCTACATCATATTCAATGATGATGTAGAATTTTATTGGAGTCGTTCCCGTATTCTCGAAAAGCTGAACTCTCTCCCTGCCGGAACGTTGCCCAAAGGAGTTCAGCCAAGTTTAGGTCCCGATGCAACGGCTTTGGGACAAATATTCTGGTACACACTGGAAGGTCGGAATCCCGAAACGGGTAAACCGGCGGGAGGCTGGGACCCGGACGAACTGAGGACAATCCAGGACTTTTATGTCAAATATACCTTGTCGTCTGCCGAAGGGGTTTCGGAAACGGCATCCATCGGCGGTTTTGTCAAAGAATATCAGGTAGAGATAAATCCCAATGCCATGCGGGCATTCAATGTATCCGTCATGGATATAATGAATGCCGTTCAAAAAAGCAATCTGGATATTGGTGCGGAAACCATAGAAATCAACAAAGCCGAATACCTGATACGGGGATTGGGCTACATTAAAAATGTTTCCGATTTGGAAGAAGCGGTAATTGCCGTCCGAAACAATGTACCCGTTAAGATAAAAGACGTTGCTTTTGTAAATCTTGGACCTGCCACACGTAGAGGAGGATTGGACAAGGAAGGCGTGGAAGCCGTAGGCGGTGTGGTTGTTGCCCGTTACGGTTCTAACCCCATGCAGGTGATTGATAACGTAAAAGAGAAAATAAAAGAGACGGAGGCAGGAATGCCCCAGAAGACCTTGCCGGACGGTACGGTATCTAAAGTTACCATCGTACCCTTCTACGACAGGTCGGGACTGATACAGGAAACCATCGGGACACTCGAAACGGCACTTTCGCACGAAGTACTTATCTGTATCATTGTTGTTATCGTGCTGGTGTTCAATCTGCGGGCATCGGTAGTCATATCCGCTATTCTCCCTATTGCCGTACTCTCCACGTTCATCATTATGCGTCATACCGGTATCGAAGCCAACATCGTAGCCCTTTCGGGCATTGCCATAGCCATCGGGGTCATGGTAGATGTAGGGGTCGTCTTTGTCGAGAACATTATCCGGCATTTGGAAGAAGAGGAGCGAAGTAAAGGCATTCCGAAAGGGAAAGCATTTATTCGTTTGATATACAAAAGCGTCAGCGAAGTATCGGGGGCTATATCCACAGCCATGTTAACGACCATCATCAGCTTCCTGCCCGTCTTTGCCATGGAAGCCCAGGAAGGAAAGCTTTTTAAACCATTGGCATATACAAAGACATTTGCCTTGATTTCGGCATTCTTGTTGGGGATTGCTTTGTTGCCGACATTGACTTATTATGTCTTTTCGCTGAAAATCCCCTTAAAACGGATACATAAGATTATCAATAGAAAAGTCTTAAATTACGTGAGCATCGGGTTAGTGCTGTTAATTGCCACATACTATCTGACCACAGAATGGTTGCCGATGGGTACGCAAAAAGGACTCCCCGTCAATCTGATATTTGTTATGGTCTGTATCGCCGGAATATTAGCTATATTATGGACACTGGTTATTTACTATGAACGCATTTTACGATGGTGCTTGGCAAACAGATGGAAATTCATGCTGCTGCCTTTTGTTACGGTATTATTGGGGATTATTATCTGGTTGGGATTTGATAAAACCTTTGGTTTTGTAGCCAAAGGGGTTGAGACGGTCGGTTGGAAAACATTCAGGCAAACGAGTTTCTGGCAGGCATCAAGCAACAGGTTTCCGGGCATTGGGGAAGAGTTTATGCCAAGCCTCAACGAAGGTTCTTTCTTGCTGATGCCCACAAGTATGCCACATACGGGTATCGAACAAAACCTGCAATACATTGAAACGCTGGATAAAAGGATTTCCAATATCCCCGAAGTAGAAATTACCGTAGGAAAATGGGGGCGGGTTAATTCGGCGCTCGATCCGGCTCCAAGCCAAATGTTTGAAAATACAATCAACTATCGTTCCGAGTATATCTTAGACAAAAACGGACACCGGCAACGATTCAAAGTGAACGGTAAGGGGGTATATCTCTTAAAAGACGGCTCTGCATACGATTCCCAAGAAGGGTTCCGCCTGATTCCCGCCGATAGTTTACTTGCAGACAAGAGCGGTGATTATTTCAGGCAATGGCGTCCCCATATCAAAAAGACAGACGACATTTGGCAGGAAATTATCAACGTATCCCACATACCGGGAGTAACCTCCTCTCCGAAACTGCAACCTATTGAGGCTCGTTTGATCATGCTTTCCACTGGTATGCGCGCACCGATGGGGCTGAAAGTCTCCGGTCCGGATTTGGAATCCATTGAAGCAGGGGGAAAGGCATTGGAGGCAGCTTTGAAAGAGGTTCCTTCCGTATTGCCCTCCACTGTTTTTTACGACCGGGCAGTGGGCGCACCCTATATCGAAATAAAACTGAACAGGACGTGCATGGCACGCTATGGCGTCACTGTGGCAGACTTGCAAGAAATCATCAGTGCTGCTGTCGGAGGAATGCCGCTGACAACTACAGTCGAAGGGCGCGAACGGTTTTCCGTTCGTTTGAGGTATCCCCGCGAACTAAGAGATAGCCCCGAAGAGCTTTCCGGATTGATTATACCGACAGCCACAGGAGCGCAAATACCTTTGAAAGAGGTTGCCGAAATAGCCTATACCAAAGGAGCGCAAATGATACAAAGTGAAAACACGTTCCTTCTGGGATATGTGATATTCGACAAAGTAGCCGGAAAAGCGGAAGTGGATGTAGTAAAGGAAGCCGACAACCTGTTAAGGACGAAAATCGGTTCGGGCGAAATTCAATTGCCCAAAGGGGTGTCTTACAGATTCGCCGGTAACTACGAACAGCAGGAAAGGGCAACCAAGCGTCTGTTGGTAGTTATCCCTCTGAGTTTGCTGGCAATCCTGTTGATTTTATACTTCCAATTTAAGAAGATAACAGCCTCGCTTATACATTTTTCAGGGGTGTTTGTCGCTTTTGCCGGCGGATTTATATTGCTGTGGTTATACGGAGAGCCTTGGTTCATGAATGTTTCCGTTGGTGGCGTTAACTTGCGGGATTTGTTTCAAATGCACACGATAAACCTCAGTATCGCCGTATGGGTGGGATTTATCGCCTTGTTCGGCATTGCTACGGACGACGGGGTATTGATGGGGAGCTACATACATCAGACCTTTTTAGAAAGAAACCCACAGACGAAAGACGAAATCAGGGAAGCCGTTGTTTACGCCGGATTGAAAAGAGTACGTCCTGCTGCCATGACCACAGCCACAGCCCTCATTGCCTTACTTCCCGTTCTTACTTCCACAGGTAAAGGGGCGGATATAATGGTTCCGATGGCTATTCCCACATTTGGAGGAATGTTAATACAATCTATGACGATGTTTGTTGTCCCTGTATTCCAGTGCCAATGGAGGGAAAAGAAGTTGAAGGTTAAAAGTGGAGAATTGAAAGTTGAAAGTGTATGATACGAGAAAGAATAAAATATTCCATATTGCTACTACTTGTCATTTCGGCTAACAGCCTTTGGGGGCAAAGTCCCGATTCGCTAAGCCATTATCTGGAAGTAGCGGCACAAAATAATCCGGGAGTCAAAGCCGATTTTCTGGCTTATCAAGCCTCTTTGCAGAAAGTACCGCAAGCGGGTGCTTATCAAGACCCACAGTTGGAAATAGGATACTTCCTGAAACCGATGGAGATTATAGACGGTCGTCAAGTAGCTAACTTCCAACTTATGCAGATGTTTCCTTGGTTCGGAACAAAAAAAGCTGCCCGGACGGAGGCTGTCCACATGGCAAAAATGGCATTTGAGAAGTTCCGCGAAACAAGGGACAATCTCTATTTGAACGTATCTATTCAATGGTTTACTCTCTGCCGGTTACAGCAGAAACTGATAAACAACAGGGAGAACAGAGAATTATTGACTCGGTTGGAAGAGCTTGCCATACGGAAGTTTTCATCTCCGGTAACCGGTTCCGGTTCGAGTTATTCTCCTCCTGCCTCAACTGCCAGGTCCTCCGCTTCGGATATGGGGAGTACCGGCATGTCAATGGGAGGAAGTACCAATCCCCAACCCGTACCGGCTGCTTCAAACAGCGACATGTCGTCAATGGGAGCAACGGGCGATAACATGAGCAGTACATCGCCGGGAATGTCAGACGTTTTGCGTATCCGGCTAGAGATGGCGGAGTTGGACAACAATATAGAAAGCATTCTCTCCGAAATAAAAGCGGAAAAAGCCGGATTCAATGCCTTGCTAAACCGTCCGGCTGACAGTGAAATCACCCTTCCCGACTCTTTCGAACAGATACCTTTCCTCTTTGACACCGCATCGGCAATGGCTTGGATAGCCGACCAAAACCCCATGTTGGAAATGATAAGTGAAGAAGGGCTTGCCTACAAAGCAAAAGCCGAGATGGACAGGAAAATGAGCTATCCCATGCTGGGTATCGGTTTGCAATACATGCTCATCAACAAAAGCAAACCTACCGCAAGTCCGATGACGATAGAATCCGGCGATATGGGCAGTGATGGCATGAGTAATACTATGAATGGCAAGGACATGATTATGCCGATGCTTTCCGTCAGCATCCCTATATACCGGAGCAAATACAAGGCACAACAAAGGGAGAGCAATTTCCGTCAGCAGGAAAGTCAGGAGAAATATACCAATACGCTCAACACGCTCAAAGCTGAATTGTATAAAACCACGCATCTGTTAGACGATGCTTCAAGAAAGATTATTCTTTATAAAAAACAATCGGAACTGGCTCAAACAACTTATAATTTGATTGTGCAGGAGTTTATATCCGGCAAAAGCGATTTGACAAACATCATCCAAGTACAACGTCAATTCCTTGGTTACCAATTAAAAACTGCGGAAGCCATAGCCGATTATAATATAATGGCAGCATCTATCCAAAAACTAATTTCATTTAAAGATGCGGAACAACAATAATAGCAAATAAACATGGATATAATTGAAATAAAAAACATACTGATAAAGAATATTAAATACGTCTTGATTCTCATAGCCGGACTATTTTTGGGGTGGCTGATATTTGGAGGTTCTGGCAACCACGATGTGATGTCGGAGTGCGGGCATATTCACGAAGAGGTAACGGAACAAGTATGGACATGCTCCATGCACCCGCAGATAAAACAGGATAAACCGGGTAAATGCCCCATTTGCGGAATGGATTTAATCCCGCTGAAAACATCGGGGCAAGCAGAGGGAGCTATAGACCCGAATGCCATTCAATTGTCGGAAGAAGCCGCTGCTTTGGCTAACGTTCAAACCACAAAAGTCAGCCGGCAGAATCCGGTGAAGGAAATACAACTGTACGGAACGATACAAGCCGACGAACGGCTGTCTCAGTCTCAAACCTCCCATGTAAACGGACGTATTGAAAAGCTGTCCGTAAACTTTACGGGAGAAAGCGTCCGGCAAGGACAAACGATTGCAACCATTTATTCCCCGGAGCTGTTGAACGCACAGCAAGAATTGCTCGAAGCCGGTAAGATGCAAGCCGTACAACCGGCGCTTGTGCAAGCTGCCAGGGAAAAGCTCCGTTTGTGGAAACTCTCGGACGAACAAATTACTGAGATTGAGCAATCGAAAAACATATCTCCGTTGATAGAAATAAAAGCGAATACAAGCGGCATTGTTGTAAGTAAGAAAGTCAATCAGGGGGATTACGTCAATCAGGGCAACGTACTGTTTGATATTGCCAATTTTTCGCAAATTTGGGCAATGTTCGATGCGTACGAAACGGATTTGCCTTTCCTGAAAACCGGAGATAACATAGCGTTTACCCTGCAAGCACTACCGGGGAGAACGTTTACCGGTAAAATATCCTTTATAGACCCTGTACTTGATAAAACAACACGTACGGCAAAAGTCAGAGTGGAAACAGTCAATAGGGAAATGTTACTGAAACCGGAGATGTATGCCAATGCCATTGTCAAAGCCCCGCTGAAGCAATACAACAATGAGATTGTCATACCCAAGTCCGCCGTATTGTGGACGGGAAAACGTTCCATTGTTTACGTAAAACAACTGGATACGAACTCTCCGGCGTTTATGCTTCGCGAGATTGAATTGGGACCTTCTTTGGGCGATTCGTATGTAGTTATCTCCGGTGTGAACGACGGCGACGAAATTGTTTCCAACGGAGTATTCTCCATAGATGCAAGTGCACAACTCGAAGGCAAGCGCAGTATGATGAATGAAGAGGTTTTTTCTAAATATAATTATTAATTTTTTTAAATGAGAACAAAATGAAAAAGTGTTTTTTAGTAATGGCTGTTGGAATATTCTTTTTGGCAGCATGTGGTTTGAACAAAACAAAAGACCAGTCAGCTGAAGCTACGGAAGTGGAAGCAACCGCTTCTACGGATGAGGTAACCATTCAGGGTGAACTGGCTGTGTTGAGCGGTGTGCAAGGTAATTGCGAACAGTGCAAGGAACGCATAGAAAAGGCGGCAAAAGAAGTACAAGGTGTTTTTTCTGCTACATGGGATAGTGAGAAAAAAGAATTACAATTAGACCTTGATCCGTCTCTAACAGACCTTGACGTTATTAGCAAAGCAGTAGCTAAAGCTGGACATGACACAGAAAAGGACAAAGCGGAAGAAGAAGTTTACAATGCTTTGCCGGATTGCTGTAAGTATAGATAATTATATTTTAGTCTATACAAGTCTTGTGCATTTATAGTGGAAAATTGAAAGGGGAGAGTAAACCAAATAACTCTCCACTTTCAACTTTCGACCGGCTTTTATTCAATATCGTTTTGAGAGATTTCGATTATCTTGCTTACCGTGTGTGCGGAAGAAAATACAGTGAGACCTACTTTCATCAAATATTCTCCCGAATACGTTTGTTCGTTGCATGCTAAAATAGATTTCGTATCGGGAAGCAGATTTATCTCTTTTATTTTGTATATTTTGTTTGGGTTTAAACCTTCTAAACGCAATGGATAGATTCGCTCTCCGTACCGCGGATGAATATCAAAAGCAAAAAGAACGGATGTTTTTTTATTTTCACTGACATACATTACAGCTGCGTGATTGCTTCTGTAAGGAGATATTAACCGGTACATGTCCCCTTCTCCGATGACGTACTCCAATCGTTTGAAATTCTTCACTGCATTACGACAATATTCTTGTTCCTTCAAGTTCATTTCATTCATACGGATGTCAAACCCTAATTTACCCATCATCGCTACATCGGTGCGGAACTTTACCGGCTGTTTACCCCAACTGGTTACGTGGGCTGCCAATGTTTTGGAAGGGAAAAAATGCCCATATCCCCATTGGATAAAAATACGTTCTACGGCATCTGTATTATCGCTGGGCCAAAACTCCGTGAAATAACTCAAGGCTTTGTAATCAGAGCGTCCGCCGCCACCGGAGCAAAGCATCATCGGCACATCGGGATATTTCTGCTTTACCCGTTCCAGAATGTTGTACAATCCCCGCACGTGTTCAATATACAGATGAGACTGCTTATCTTTTAAATAAGGTGAATAAATATTGGTGATAGGACTGTTGCAATCCCATTTAAAATAAGCGATATCCGGATATTTCCTCATCAAATTATCCACTATGCCGAAAACAAAATCCTGTACCTTTGGATTACTCAAATCGAGTACCATTTGATTGCGGAAATAATACTCTTTTCGATTGGGAAAACGAATAACCCAGTCTTTATGTTGTTCGTAGAGTTCACTACGGGGATTTACCATTTCCGGCTCAATCCAAAGTCCAAACTTAATTTCTCTTTTGGATGCTTCTTGCACTAACTTCTCAATGCCGTTAGGCAATTTGGCAGTTGTTACCTCCCAATCTCCTAATCCTTGTTTGTCGCTATTGCGAGGATGTTTATTACCAAACCAACCATCGTCCAACAAAAACATATCTACACCGAGTTTCACTGCCTCGTCCATAATTGTAGCCAGCTTTTCTTCATTAAAATTAAAAGCTGTGGTTTCCCAATTGTTCAACAATGTCAACCGCGGCTTTTCCCCGTCTTTCAATTGATATTTCCTTGCCCAACGGTGGAAATCCCGGCTCGCTTTTCCTTTTCCTTCTGTACTGTAAGTAAAAATAAATTCAGGTGTACGGAATATTTCATCCGGTGCCAGAGAGTATTCGGAGGCATAAGGATTTATACCGGAAAGGATGCGTAGCTGATTTTGCTGGTTTATTTCAAACGTGAAATGGAAATTACCTGTCCATGCGATTGTACCGAAAAGAATCTCACCACTGTTTTCTTCGGCAACCTTGTCCAGTGAAAGCAGGAAAAACGGACTGCAAAACATGTTGGCACGGCTGCCTAATTTGGTATCCAATATTTTCTTTCCGAAAGCCAAAGGCTGTTCTGTCATGTTTACTTCACGTGCCCAATCACCGGAAAATTCAGTCAGATAATATTTCTCACCCATCACATGTAGCAGGGAGGAATCGTAACGATAGAGCGTTACTGCTTTCTTTTCCCTGTGGCTGATTTCCGTATAAGCCTTGATAATATTCTCTTTCACATAAGAAACATAGCAAAGCTGTACTTCCACCGGATATACATCATCTCGGAGCCGGATAACGGTCTCGTTAACGTCCGGTTGCAATTGTCTGATTTCGTGCGATACGTACTTCAAGAGCAGAGAAGGATTGCCGTCATTGTGCAATATGCGAACAGCCGGTTCAAAATAATCTTCCATGCCGTGCGTTAAGCAGGCTTCTCCCATTAGTGGCAAGTGAACCGCATCGGAATCGTGATGCAATCTTTGCCCCAGGTAGGTTTGATACAAACGTCCGTCCTTATTGGTGCCATATATCAGAGAGATATTGTCCGTTTCTATCCGGATTATTTTCTTTTCATCTGCTTTTGCCGTTATCCTCACAACACCAATCAGGAATATTACCAATAGATATAATTTGATTTTCATCTTTATTTGATTTTACGAAAATGAATAGCCAACCCCCTGCCTTACAACCCCAAAGTAGATGCATTTATTATTGACAACACAACTTTATTTAATCACAAATTTAGCAATTTTACAGCAAATACGGAGAGGAAAATATGCAAATATTATATTTTTGGGGCATTTATTTTTCTTAAAACCCCTTGGATATCCGCTACCCAATCGGTCATTTGTTTTCCTTCGTTCGTCATGGAATCCATATAGTGAAACCCGTAGTATTAGATAAACTCAAAAAAACTTTCCACTCCCCACTTTCCTCTTAATCACCTTTCTTCTCCATAGTTACGTCCTTTCTATGGGGTATCTACGACCTATCTACGACCTAACTACGACTTATCTACGACTTATCTACGACCTAATAACGTTTTATAGACGTAAATACCCCATAGTTATCAGCTTGTTATCTGTTTAAAACTACCTGTGATGTCGTACAACACCTCTCTATCTTCCAGAAAATCAGGAGAATAGGTGTTTAAAGAATTTGGTAAACAACTGAATAGAAGTAACTTATTAATTCCGAATATTTTCCTCCTTGGCTTTTACTCTAAATGCACTACGGGTTTTATTCGTATAAGCGATCTATTTATGTTCATAAAATTCGGTATCATTGTCTGAAGTAATGGAATGCACAATTTTTTGTAGGGTAAGAGTAAGAGATATAGTTCCTTAGCCGGTGCCTGGGCATTTTTCCTTTAGGTAGCTTTCTCATCAATAAAAATCCTCAAAAAGTTTTGCCATTATGGAAAGCCTACTATATATTTGCAGTATTAACAAGGTTGTTAAACAAATCTGTCAATATATGGAAACAACTAAAAGAGAGGTTACTACAAAAGATATAATCATGGAAGCCGCCGAAGCCGAGTTCTTGGAAAAGGGTTTCAGCAATGCCAAAACAACCGCTATTGCGCAGAGAGCCAGCGTTACCCATGCCATGCTTCATTATTATTTCGGGACTAAGTTAAGTTTGTTTCAAACGGTGTTCAGCAACAAGATTCAACTCATTGCCGACCGTCTTATCCTTAGAAAAAGACCGGATTTGACTTTCTTGGAAACTATTGAAGATTTGGCAAGGTCTCATTTTGAATTTGTTTCCCAAAATATTGGACTCATTGTCTTTGTATATAACGAAATGATAGCCAGCCCGGAAAACAAGGATGTGTTATTGAAAATACTGTACCCAAAACTTATGAACATATTGGAAAGGATAGAGCCGCTAATGAAAGAGGAGATTGCCAAAGGCGTGATTCATCCTATACCACCACTTGATTTGCTTCTGAATATAGCTTCACTCAATGTGGCTACTTTTTTGATATTTCCTGTTGTGAAGGAGGTTTATCTGTCGGACAAAGCATACGATAAGCTCTTAGAGGAGAGAAAAGAGAGTAACGTGCAGTTTATCATTTGGGCGTTAAAGAAATAGAACCGTTTTATAAAACAGGACGATTATGACCATAAAACCGTTTTTCACCGCTTTGTTATTTTGTATTTGCGAGGTAGCCTCTGCACAAATAACGATAGAAGATTGCTATGCAAAAGCAAAAACGAACTATCCCCTCGTCAAACAATACGGTTTGATAGAGAAAACAAAAGAATACAACTTGTCGAATGCCAACAAAGGCTATCTGCCTCAACTACTCTTGACGGCGAAAGCAACGTATCAATCCGATGTAACCCAGATACCGATAGACTTTTCGGGAATAACGGGACTTAGTAAAAACCAGTATGGTGTAACATTAGAAATAAGTCAAACCCTGTTCGATGGTGGTGTTATCCGTTCTCAAAGAAACTCCGTAAAAGCGACAGCCGCAGTGGAAGAAAAAGAAACCGAAGTGAGCCTGTATTCTTTGAACGAAAGAATCAATCAATTGTATTTTAGTATCTTGTTACTGAACGAGAAACTAAATTTGAACAATCTGCTTTGGGAAGAACTTCAAAGGAATTACAATCAAATATCGGCTTATATGCAAAACGGCATCGCCCATAGTGCAGATTTGGATGCTGTAAAAGTAGAGCAATTGAAACTAAACCAAAACGGAGAACAACTCACACATACCCGAAAGGCATATCTGGAAATGCTGTCCGCACTGATTGGCGAAAACTTACCTCCAGATATGAAATTGCAAAAGCCGGATGCAATCAATCAATTTGCTGCTACCCCCATAACAAGACCCGAATTAGATTTATTTGAAGCCCGCTTGAAGAGTATAGATACGAGGGAACAGGGAATAACAGCCGGTTTACTTCCTAAACTTGGACTTTTCGTTACCGGTGGATACGGCAGACCCGGACTGAATATGCTGGATAATGATTTTGCCCCCTACTATGTCGGAGGCATCCGCCTGAGTTGGAACTTCGGGAACTTATATACTCAAAGAAATAATCGCGGGATCATTGCTATCAACAAGAATCAAATCTTTGTCCAGCGTGATGCTTTCCTCGTCAATACAAATATAGACATAGCAAAACACACGAATGAAATTAATAAAATAAAAGCAATGATACAATACGACGACGAAATAATCCGCCTGCAAAACTCCATCAAACAATCTGCACAGGCTAAGGTAGCAGGCGGAACGCTTTCCGTAACGGATTTGATGAGGGAGATAAACGCCGAAGACCGCGCAAAGCAAAACAAGGTATTGCATGAAACGGAACTGATGATGACAATCTATGAATTAAAATTCACAACCAATCATTAATATATAAAGGAGAGGATATGAAAACAAGTATCATTGTATGGATAGGGGTAACGTTGTTGTTACTATCCGCTTGTGGAAATAGAAAAGGAGACTATGATGCTACGGGAGTATTTGAAACAACCGAAGTATTGGTATCGGCAAAAGGGAATGGGGAAATCATCGCGTTCGATGCCCGTGAAGGGCAGAACGTAACGCCGCACATGATTCTCGGTTGTATGGATACCACGCAGTTATATCTAAAAAAGGAACAACTACGGGCAAACCGGAAGGCGTTAACCGGTCGCCGAACCAATATCCCTGTCCAGATCGCCTCTCTAAAAGAACAAATAGACACTCAACAGCGAGAACAGAAACGTTTTGAGAATTTAATCAAATCCGATGCTGCCAATCAGAAACAACTGGACGACATCCATGCACAAATAAAGATATTGGAGAAACAACTCGCCGCTCAAATCGAAACACTACACAATTCCAACAGTAGTATTGCGGAAGAAAGCATCTCGCTGGATATGCAGATAGCGCAATTGGACGATCAAATCAAGAATTCGCTTATCTGTTCGCCGATAGAGGGCATGATATTGAAAAAGTATGCCGAGCAGGGAGAAACGGCAGCGCCGGGCAAAGCCCTTTTCAAGGTAGGAGATACATCAAATATGTATTTACGGGCTTATATTACTGCAAGCCAACTCACGTTGATAAAGATGGGGCAACAAGTTACAGTGTATTCCGACATGGGAGAGAAAGACCGCAGAGAGTATCAAGGCATCGTAACGTGGATAGCAGACAAGGCGGAATTTACTCCAAAAACCATACAGACGAGAGATGAACGCGCCAACTTGGTGTATGCCGTAAAGGTAGCGATAAGGAATGACGGATTTGTGAAAATTGGGATGTATGGAGAAGTGAAGTTATGATAGTTTCCGCCCGAAATATCACAAAAACGTATGGTTCGGTAGTCGCTCTTACTGATCTCAACTTTACTGTAGAAGAAGGAGAAATCTACGGTATTATTGGTCCGGACGGAGCAGGAAAGACAACACTCTTCCGCATTCTCGCCACCTTACTTCTGCCGGATAGCGGGATAGCTACGCTGGACGGGGACGATGTAGTGAGAGACTTCAAAAGGATACGCCACAATATAGGTTACATGCCTGGACGGTTTTCTTTGTATCAAGACTTGACGGTGGAAGAGAACTTGCAATTCTTCGCTACCTTGTTTAATACCACTATCCGCGAGAATTATTCCCTGATTAAAGACATTTACCAACAGATAGAACCCTTCAAAAACAGGAAAGCGGGCAAACTTTCCGGTGGAATGAAGCAAAAGCTGGCATTAAGCTGCGCCTTGATACACAAGCCTCGCGTGCTGCTTTTAGATGAACCCACTACGGGCGTTGACCCCGTATCTCGCAAAGAGTTCTGGGAAATGCTCAAAAGCCTGAAACAACAAGGCATCACCATCTTGGTATCAACTCCTTACATGGACGAAGCCACGCTTTGCGACCGCATCGCCCTCATTACCAACGGGAGTTTTCTGCGAACAGACACGCCGGAAAACATTGTTTGCCAATTCTCCGAAACATTGTGGACAGTGCAAAGCAACCGAATGCACAAACTTTTGAACGATTTACGCCGGCACAATCAAATAAAAACATGCTTCCCCTTTGGGGATACCTGCCACATAACGGTGGAGAATGGACTGAAGCCGGATGAATTGGAAGATTACTTAATCGCCAACGGGTATAAAGAGATTCAGATACAACCTACCCCACCGAACATTGAAGATTGCTTTATGCAATTATCACAATACCCAAAAGCATGAACGAACCGGTAATAAGTACGCAAGACCTTACCAAAGTATTCGATAATTTTACGGCGGTGAACAACATCACGTTTAGCGTGGAGAAAGGAGAAATCTTTGGCTTTTTAGGTGCGAATGGCGCGGGTAAAACTACTGCCATGCGTATGTTGTGCGGATTGAGCCGTCCTACTTCGGGCAAAGGCTATGTGGCAGGTTACGATATATCGAAACAACCGGAAGAAGTAAAGAAGCATATCGGCTACATGAGTCAGAAGTTTTCTCTGTACGAAGATTTAAAAGTATGGGAGAACATCCGCCTTTTTGGAGGAATATACGGAATGAAAGAGCAGGCGATTGCCGCAAAAACCGGTGAGATACTTTCCGAATTAGGCTTTCAGAACGAACGCCAAACGTTTGTGAAGGAACTACCGCTGGGTTTGAAACAGAAACTGGCATTCTCCGTATCTGTATTTCATGAACCCAAGCTCGTGTTTTTAGACGAACCTACGGGCGGTGTTGACCCCATTACGCGCCGTCAATTCTGGGAATTAATTTATAAGGCTGCCGAAAGGGGAATTACAGTTTTTGTAACTACGCACTACATGGACGAGGCGGAATATTGCGACAGGGTATCCATCATGGTGGACGGCAAGATAGAAGCCTTAGACACTCCCACAAACCTCAAGCATCAATTCCATGCCGCAAATATGGATGAAGTATTCCACCGCTTGGCGCGGAGAGAGTTGAAAGTGGAAAGTTGAGAGTTGAAAGTGGTTAGAAATTTCACTTTCAACTCTTATCTCTCCCATTTTCAACTTTCAATTTTCAATTTTCAACTAAAGATGAAACAGTTTGCCGCCTTCGTAAAAAAAGAATTTTATCACATCTTTCGCGATAAGCGCACAGTGCTTATCCTGCTGGTGATGCCCATTGTACAGATCATACTCTTCGGCTTTGCCGTTACTACCGAAGTAAACAACGTCCGGATTGCCGTATTCGACCCCTCCAAAGACAGTTCCACCCAACAGATTACAGAACGGTTTGAAGCCAGTAGGTATTTTACCGTTACTCAACTCCTATCCAATCCTCAGGAGATAAACGATGTTTTCAAAGAAGGCAAGGCAAACCTTGTTATTGTCTTTGGCGAAGGATTTAATGAGAATTTACTATCAACGGGGGGAGCTTCCGTACAACTTATAGCCGATGCCACCGACCCCAACTTGGCAACCGTGCTGACGGGCTATGCTTCAAACATCATCCTTGCCTATCAACAAGAACTGATAAACGAACATGCCGTCCCTTTCCGCATCCTTTCCGAAGTGAAGATGCTCTATAATCCCCAGATGAAAAGCGCCTATAATTTTGTACCCGGCGTGATGGGGCTTATATTGATACTGATATGCGCCATGATGACCTCAATAGCCATTGTTCGCGAAAAAGAAACGGGTACGATGGAAGTCTTGCTGGCTTCACCCGTCAAGCCGATATACATGATTGTGGCTAAAGTCGTCCCCTATTTTGTCCTGTCCGCCGTCAACCTCGCTACCATTATCCTTTTGGCAGTCTTTGTCTTGGGCGTTCCGATAGCAGGCAGTCTTTTCTGG
>SNRY01000241.1_pt1 | contig 20026 bp, 16 predicted proteins | sample 4693421 | NCBI WGS metagenome assembly SNRY01 (sample SAMN11003215, study PRJNA524138) | termite gut metagenome | isolation source: Bacteroidetes bacterial symbionts from single cell of protist host amplifed... | host: Streblomastix strix ... | reverse complement strand
TAAAATGTCGGTCTTAAACGCCGTCAGAGCAAAACTTGTATTGAGAATGTTTGCAGTTATAAAACTTAACAAAGTTTATGAGAAAAATTATCACTTTGCCCTTGCGTAAATCATAAGAAGAACTCAGATATTTAATTATTATTCAAACAATTAAGATTTATTCAACAAATATTTATTACTTTGTAAAAGAACTTTTAGTATGCTTACTTATGAAAAGAATGATTCTATTATTATTTGTTGGAATTATGGCAGTATCTTGTTCACAGAAAAAACAGCTTGTTTATCCACAAACGGAAAAAACAGATGTTGTTGATGTTTATTTTGATACGGAAGTTTCCGACCCTTATCGTTGGTTAGAGAATGATACATCAACTGCTACCGCAGCATGGGTGGAAGCGCAAAATCAAGTTACAAACAACTATTTGAATAAGATTCCGTTCCGTAATGCGTTGTTGGGTAAACTTACCGAGTTGAGTAATTATGAGAAAATCGGCACCCCTTTTAAGAAGCAAGACCGGTATTATTTTTTCAAAAACGACGGACTGCAAAATCAATCTGTTCTTTACGTTCAAGAAACTCCAAACGGAGAAGCAAGCGTATTCCTCGATCCCAATAAATTATCGGATGATGGTACGGTAGCGCTTACGAGTATATCATTTTCAAATGACGGAAAATATATGGCTTATATCATTTCACGCAATGGTTCGGATTGGAGAGAAATATATGTAATGGATGTGGCAAGTGGCGATTTATTGGACGATCCTATTGTTTGGGCTAAGTACACCGACGCTGCATGGCGTGGAAACGGTTTTTATTATAGCGCATACGATGCTCCCGAAAAGGGGAGTAAGTATTCCGGCATGAACGAGAATCATAAGGTATATTATCATACGTTAGGGCAACCACAATCAAATGACAAGTTGGTGTATCAGAATGTAAATTATCCCAAGCGTTTTTATAGAGCAAAAGTAAGTAAGGATGAAAGGGTGCTTTTTATATCCGAATCGGGGGAAGGACGCGGCAATGCTCTTTACATGGAGTCTTTGCATGGAAATAGATTCGTACAGTTGACTGATAATTTGGATATTGAACATTTTCCTGTTGAAGTAGTGGGAGATACGATTTATATTTATACCAATGATGGGGCTTCGAGATATAAACTTATGATAGCTGATGTAAATAGACCCGGGTTTGAACATTGGAAAGACTTGGTGCCTGAAAGGGAAGATGCAGTGCTTTCGAATGCTCAAATTATTGCCGGCAAACTTTTTCTTACTTATGAAAAGGATGCTTCCAATCGCGCTTATGTGTATGATTTAAAGGGAAAAGAATTGTATGAGGTGGGGTTGCCTTCGTTGGGCTCTGTGAAATTTAGCGGTGAAAAGGATGAGAAAGACTGCTATTTTACTTTTGCTTCGTACACAACTCCGGAAACTATTTACAAATATGATACGGATACTAACAGTTATTCCGTTTATTGTATGCCGAAAGTGAAATTTAACCCGGATGCTTTCGTCACGGAACAGGTTTTCTTCCCAAGCAAAGATGGTACGCAGATTCCAATGTTTCTTACTTACGAGAAGGACTTGAAGAAAAATGGTAGAAATCCTGTTTTGTTATACGGTTACGGTGGCTTTGGCATTAGTATTAACCCTAATTTCTCTACGGCTCGTATTCCTTTTTTGGAAAAAGGAGGGATTTACGTGGAGGTAAACCTTCGTGGTGGAAATGAATACGGTGAAGAATGGCATATTGCGGGCACTAAAAAGCACAAGCAAAATGTATTTGACGATTTTATCGCAGCAGCAGAATATTTGATTGAAAATAAATATACCAATAATGAAAAAATAGCGATCATTGGCGGGTCGAATGGAGGATTGCTTGTAGGCGCATGTATGATTCAACGACCGGATTTGTTTCGGGTAGCTATCCCCAGAGTAGGTGTAATGGATATGTTGCGTTACCACAAATTTACAATCGGATGGAATTGGGCTAGTGATTATGGAACCAGTGAGGATAGCAAAGAGATGTTTGAATGCCTTAAAAACTATTCGCCTCTGCACAATTTGAAAATAGGAACGAACTATCCGGCAACGTTAATAACAACTGCAGATCATGACGATCGCGTGGTACCGGCACATTCGTTCAAATTTGCCGCCACATTGCAAGAATGTAATGGAGGAATCACCCCAACGCTTATCCGCATAGACAACAAAGCCGGTCACGGAGCAGGTAAGCCGACAAGCAAAGTATTGGAAGAATACGCCGATATATATAGTTTTGTGATGCATAATCTGGGGATACGTTTTTGAAAGTATGCAATTCAATTCAAAATAATAAAATATTATGAAAAAAATCTTCATCTGTATTTGTGCTTTCTTTTTGCCGCACGTTGCTATGCAAGCGCAGGATCGTTATGAACAAATAACCAATCCGAAATTAACAAGTATCAACAAGGAATCTCCACGCAGTACTTTTGCATCGTATATGAGCGAAAAATATGCGGAAAGAAATAATCGGACGAATGGAACTTTACGCCTTCTACTCAATGGAAAATGGAAATTTAAGTATGTGGAAGATTTTGCAAATCGTCCGACAAATTTTGCAAATCCGGAAATAAATGTGGGTGATTGGGCAGAGATTAATGTGCCGGGAAATTGGGAAAGACAAGGTTTCGGTACTCCTGTTTATGTAAATATTGGTTATTCTTTCTGCTCAAAAGGATATGAGCCTTATTGGGACAAACCTAATCCTCCCTATATCCCTAAAGATTGGAATCCAACGGGGACATATTACCGTAAATTTACATTATCCGATGATTGGAATGAAAAAGAGATTTTTCTTAGCGCCGACGGTACGCGCGGAGCTGCATTTTTTTACTTGAACGGAAAATTTGTCGGCATGAATAAAGATTCCAAAACACCTGCACGCTTCAATGTTACCAGTTTGGTGAAACAGGGGGATAATGTTATAGCTGTACAGGTACACCGTTTTTCAGACGGAAATTATTTGGAAGGACAAGATTTTTGGCGGCTTAGCGGATTTGAACGCGACATTTACCTTTATGCGCAGCCGAAGCTTCGCATTGTTGATTTTAAAGTACAATCTCCTTTGGATAAAAATTATAAGAATGGGTTGCTGAGCGTCAATGTGAAATTGTCCAATACATCGAAAGTAAAAAGAAATTGTATTGTTTCATATCGTTTACTGGATAAAAGAGGAAATGATGTTCTTTCTTCTCAAAAGAAATTAAGTATTCTTAATGAAGCAGATATTCTTTTTGACAACAGGGTAGTTGATTCACCTGCACATTGGAGCGCGGAAACACCTAATCTTTATACCCTTGTCCTTAGCATTAAAGAACCAAACGAAAAAATCGTCGAATCAACAAGTTGCAAAGTGGGATTTCGTACAGTGGAAATCAGCAACAGCCAGCTACTTGTTAACGGGAAACCTATTTTGATAAAGGGCGTAAATTATCACGAACATAATGAATATACCGGTCATTACGTTCCAGAAAACCTTATGCTGAAAGACTTTGAACTTTGGAAAAAATATAATGTGAACACCGTAAGAACATCTCATTATCCACAACAAGAACGTTTCTATGAGTTATGCGACCAATATGGCATATATGTCATTGACGAAGCTAACATAGAATCGCATGGTATGGGTTATGATTTGCAAGTGGGCGGAACACTTGGAAATAATCCTTTGTTTAAAGAAGCGCATGTTGACAGAACGCTTAACATGTATGAACGTGATAAGAATCATCCATCTGTGATTATATGGTCATTGGGTAATGAAGCGGGAAATGGCGTCAATTTTTATACTACATATAGCTTGTTAAAAGAACTTGATTCTCGCCCTGTACAGTACGAACGCACCGAAATGGAATGGAATTCAGACATTTATTGTCCCATGTACAGTAGTCCTTCTGCTATTGAGAAATATGGTAAGAATGAAAATGCATCCCGTCCTCTTATTCTGTGTGAGTATGCTCATGCCATGGGAAACAGTTTGGGTAATTTTCAAGATTATTGGGACGTTATTGAAAAATATCCGGTACTGCAAGGAGGTTGTATATGGGATTGGGTGGATCAAGGATTGGCTGAAACAACTTCTGACGGTCGTAAGTATTGGGCTTATGGAGGTGATTACGGGGAAATAGGCACCCCTTCCGACGGTAATTTCTGCATCAATGGTTTGGTATATCCCGACCGTAAAGTGAAACCGCAAACGGCAGAGATGGGTAAAGTGTATCAAAATATTAAATTTACAAATTTCAATCCGGAATTGGGTACTATTGACGTATATAATGATTTCTTTTTTACTGATCTCAAAAAATATGATTTCAATTATACCGTTCATAAGGCAGGAAAAAAAATATACTTAGGAACGTTTGAAGTAACTGCTACTCCCGGAAAAAGTGAAACCGTACAATTAGGTTACATCCCCCGCGAAAAAAGTGAAACAGGTAATGTTACTATTGAATTTTATGCGAAAACCCGTTCTACTGAACCGTTTTTGCCTGCAGGAACTGTCATAGCAAGTGAACAGAAAGAAATTTTTCCTTATAAAAGAGAAAACAAAGTTTTGGATAATCCGGCAGTCATTGCAAGATCAAAAAAACATGTGACAATATCGGGAAATGACTTTACAGCCATGATCGATAAGAAAAGCGGTATGCTAATTTCGTATATGTATAAAGGAACAGAATATATACATAATGAACAAGGTTTGCGTCCTTTCTTTTGGCGTGCGCCGACCGATAATGATTATGGGGCTAACCTACCTAAAAAATTAAACGTTTGGAAAAAAGCAAGTTATCAGGATATAAGGACTTCCAAATTTTTTGTGAAAAATAGAATGTCTTATGCAGAAATAAAATGCGTGTACGAATATGAACAAATTGGCTTGCAATGGCTTGTAACTTACCGAATATCTGCCAGTGGTATTATCAAGGTTGATAATAAACTGACAGTTAAGAAAAAAGACACACAAATAGTACCTCGCATTGGGTTACGTATGCAATTGGCTAAAGAGTTTACGGATTTATCTTATTATGGACGGGGACCGAATGAGAATTATTGTGACCGTCATACATCACAATTCCTTGGTCAATATAGTTTTCTCATAAAAGATCTCTATGAGCCGTATATTCGTCCGCAAGAAAATAATCACCGAACGAATGTTTATTGGTTTGCCGTGACTGATAACAAGAAAAAAGGATTATTGTTTGTAGCCGATAAGCTGTTGGAATTTAATGCTTCCAATTATCCGCTTGAAGCGTTTGATAGCGGAGAAAGTATTTATAACAACGCGCCACGAACGCAGACAACCAATCATCGTCATTCAACTGACCCTCAAAGTAAACAATTCGTAGATTTATTTATTGACCAACGAATGATGGGAGTGGGTGGAGATAATAGTTGGGGAGCTACTCCTCATGAAGAGTATTTAATCCGTCTTGAAAAGGAGCAAACAGTAGAATATGGCTTTACGATAATGCCGATTGATTAAAGAGGGTAAATTTAATTTTGGCAAGGAGAATGATTTATATTGAATGAAAGGTTTTTGTTCAGCATAAATCATTCTACATTTTATAAAATACGGGATAATGAAGATGGTTCTTGCTCTTTTGCTGGGAGTCTTTTTGACGGGTTTTTTACCGATCAATGCACAAAAAAGAAATCCTGTGTTGGAGAATGGATTAAGCTTTTTAGGAACCCCTTATGTTGCCAATACGTTGGAGGAAGGCGATGAAGAAACGCTGATTGTTAATAGCAACGGGGTGGATTGCATTACTTTTGTGGAATATGTATTGGCTATGTCATTGTGTCCCTCCAAAGAAAAGGACATGACGACAGCAGAATTCAGGAAATATCTCCGGCAAATTCGTTATCGGGATGGTAAGATTGAAGGCTATACCTCGCGACTTCATTATGTTTCCGATTGGATAAACGACAATATACGTAAAGAATTTATTGAAGATGTAACGGCTGCATACAGTTCTTTCATCGATACTCTTTCTCTTTCTTTTATGTCCACACATGCAGAATATTATAAGCAGCTTGATCGCTCTCCGGAAAACAGGAATAAGATGCTGGAGTATGAAAAGGCTCTTTCGGGTCAAACAATACATTGGATTCCTAAAAAAGAGATCCCAGCGGAAGGTTTTTCATGGATTGAAAATGGAAACATTATCGCTATTACGACTACGATTCCGGGATTGGATAGTAGCCATATAGGGATTGCCGTGTATGTGAAAGAAGAATTACATTTGCTCCATGCTTCTTCGGTAAAAGGAAGAGTGGTTGTGGAAGAGATTCCCTTAAGCGGACAATTGAACAGAAATAAAAATATGTCGGGTATCAGAGTATTAAGGATGAAGAAAACCGGTGTTTCTTCATCCTCTCCTCCTTATATTTTAAAATAAATAGGCAAGGGAAACCTGCCATGTTTTAGCTTTTATGGATGCTTTAGGCGTTGGTAATCCGGTTGTTTCAATCGCTTTATTAATGAGCTGAGCGGAATCGGTTACTGGTATGTTATAATTCAATCCTACTTGAAAATGATTGAGTAATTTTGCACCGACTCCGGCATTGATGGAGAGCTCAAAAGCTTTGTAATCAACGCTGTTTTTCAAACTTTCGAGTGAAGCTGTTTTCGGGGAAATTGATTGGGATCCCGAATTGAAGTTGATGAAAGCGCTCGGTCCTGCCGCAACAAAAACGCTTGCAAGACTACCCAACCCTAAAGAATATTTCAAGTTGACGGGGATTTCAACGCCTTGTTGCAATACGGTTTCTTCATTGAATTTGTTTCCTTTTTGGGAGTAGAGCAATGAAGCGTCGAATCCGATTCCGATAATAGGAATCGAAAAATCAATCATGGGACCGATAAAAAAGCCTGTAGAACTTTTTACATCCGTTTCATCCATATCCGTTGACGGAGCGCCAACTAAATTCACACCACCTTTCAAACCAAATTTCAGTTGTGCCTGAACAGGCATAGCCATACTAATAGATATAGCTATAACTAATACGCTAATAATCTTTTTCATAAGAAACTACTTTAAAATAATTTATGCAAAGTTATACAAAAAGATTCAAACAGACATATAAAGAGGTCACTAAATATAAGATGGCTAACTATTGCCAACCAATTAATAGAACTATTTTTTTACCTATCTTTGTCGCCCAAAAACCGAACTATATTTTTATCATTAAACTATGAAACTTAGTATCTCGAATATTCTCAGGGAATTTAAAGATTATCTTTTTATCTTTTTTGGTCTTGTGTGTTATGCAATGGGATGGACAGCCTTTCTCCTTCCTTATCAGATTACTACGGGTGGAGTAACGGGTGTTGCCGCTATCATTTTTTATGCTACGGGTTTTCCGCTTCAATATAGCTATTTCGCTATCAATGCCGTATTAATAGGTTTTGCTTTTAAAATACTGGGATTTAAATTCACTATTAAGACGGCTTTTGGGATTTTTTCCTTGACATTTCTTTTGGGATTTTTTCAGAAAATAGTGGGTCATACAAAAATTATTGGTGAGGACCAAGAATTTATGGCTTGCGTTTTGGGATCCGCTATTTGTGGTATAGGTTTAGCCATCGCATTTCTCAACAATGGCAGCACGGGTGGAACGGATATAATTGCTGCCATAGTGAATAAATATCGTGACGTAACTTTCGGGCGGATGATTTTGTATTGTGATGTTGTCATTATCTCGTCTTGTTATTTTGTTTTTCACGATTGGAAACGGGTGGTGTTTGGTTTTGTGACTTTGACTATTATCAGTTATGTACTTGACTTGATAGTAAATAGTGCGCGTCAATCGGTTCAGTTTTTTATTTTCTCAAAAGAATATGATAAGATTGCCGACCGTATTATTTCAGATACCCATCGTGGAGTAACCGTTCTCGACGGAATAGGTTGGTATAGCAAAAATGAAGTGAAAGTGTTGGTGGTATTGGCTAAAAAAAATCAATCCGTCTTTATATTCCGTATGGTGAAAGACATTGACCCGAGCGCTTTTATTTCGCAGAGTTCGGTAATTGGCGTGTATGGAGAGGGATTCGACAGAATAAAGGTGAAATAAAACAGGGTTTTTTATTTAAAATTCGCTACTGAAATGAAATCTTATGTTTTTAAAATCTATTTGCGCCATTTGCAATACGTAGTTGCTGTCGGCTAAGAAAACATCCCGTTCGTCACGGTCTTTTGCTATGTATTGGTATTTTCGTTTTTTAAATGCTTCCAATTCTTCTTGATTATTACTTTCTATCCAACAAGCTTTGTACAGGTTGAGAGGTTCCCAACGACAGGAAGCATTATACTCATTGAGAAGACGGTATTGAATCACTTCAAATTGTAATTGCCCTACTGTTCCGATAATTTTTCTTCCGTTAAACTGACTAATGAAGAGTTGCGCGACTCCTTCATCCATAAGCTGGTCGATACCCTTGGCTAATTGTTTTTGCTTCATCGGGTCGGTATTTTCTATATACTTGAACATTTCCGGTGAGAAAGAGGGGAGTCCTTTAAAATGCAATGATTCTCCTTCGGTTAGTGTATCACCGATTTTAAATGTTCCACCACTGTCCGGTAATCCGATGATATCGCCTGCCCATGCTTCATCAATGGTTGTTTTACGCTGCGCCATAAATTGGGTAGGCGACGAAAAACGCATCATTTTACTTTGGCGTACGTGTAAATAAGGGAAATTTCGTATGAATTTTCCGGAGCATATTTTACAGAAAGCGACGCATGAACGGTGGTTTGGATCAATATTCGCCGTTATCTTGAATACGAATCCTGTGAATTTGGGTTCTCCAGATTTTACTTCTCGCTCTTCGGCTGTTACGGGACGGGGGGAAGGAGCTATTTCAACAAAGCAATCCAACAGTTCTTTCACACCAAAATTGTTTAATGCTGAACCGAAAAACACGGGAGCCAATTCTCCTTTCAAATAGTCTTCCGAACAAAATTCCGAATACACTCCGTCTATTAATTCCAAGTCGGAACGAAGTTTTGTTGCCTGTGTTTCACCTATTTGTTTTGCTAAATCAAAACTATTCAGGTTTACTTCTATTTTTTCCGTTACTATTTGTTTGGAGGGTTGATAGAGGTCGAGTTTCCGCTCATAGATATTATAAACGCCTTTAAATCGAATCCCCTGCTCAATAGGCCAAGAAAGCGGACGCACACGGATATGAAGTTCTTCTTCCAATTCATCAAGCAAATCAAAAGGGTCACGCCCTTCACGGTCCATTTTATTAACGAAAATAATAACAGGAGTCTTGCGCATACGGCAAACTTCCATCAGTTTACGAGTTTGAGCTTCCACTCCTTTAGCTCCATCCACTACAATGATAACACTATCTACAGCTGTCAGAGTACGAAAAGTGTCTTCGGCAAAGTCTTGGTGACCTGGAGTATCGAGAATATTGACTTTGTAGTCGCCGTAGTCAAACTCCATTACGGAAGTAGTTACGGAAATGCCGCGTTGTTTTTCTATTTCCATCCAGTCGCTGGTAGCCGTTTTCTTTATCTTGTTGCTTTTAACAGCTCCTGCCACTTGAATTTGTCCGCCAAAAAGAAGAAGTTTTTCGGTCAGAGTAGTTTTACCGGCATCGGGATGGGAGATAATGGCAAATGTCCGGCGTCTTTCTATTTCGTTTGACATATATTTTCGTTAAAGCTTATTTACATTTATTTTACTTATCATCTGTTCCAAACTTTTTTCCCAATGCGGGATTTCAAGCCCATACGTTTCTTTAATTTTCGTTTTATCCAATACGGAGTAATGAGGGCGAGCAGCTTTCGCCGGATAGTCAGCCGTATGAAGCGGTTCTACCTTGCAACCGGTAACTCCTGCCAACCGGTGAATACTTACCGCAAAATCGTACCAAGAGCAAACACCTTCGTTACTGAAATGATAGATCCCCGGAACCACTCCTTTATCCATAATGGCATATATAACTTGTGCCAAATCACAGGCATATGTTGGCGTTCCTATTTGGTCGAAGATAACGCCTAATTCGTTGCGTTCACGCCCCAAACGAATCATCGTTTTAACAAAATTGTTGCCGTAAGTAGAATAAAGCCAGGCAGTACGGATAATAACCGCTTTCTCACAATGTTTTAATACGTTTTCTTCCCCTGCCAATTTGGTTGCTCCATATACGGAAGCAGGGCAAGGGGCGTCTTTTTCCGTATAAGGCGTATGTTTAGCACCATCAAATACGTAATCTGTTGATATTTGTATCATTGCGGCTTTATGACTTTGTGCGGCACGTGCCAAATACCCCGCCGCAATATTATTTAGCTTACCGGATAATTCCTTATGGTCTTCGGCATTGTCCACAGCCGTATAAGCGGCGCAATTTACAACAATATCTATTCGATTGTCTGCGATATAAGTTACTACCGCTTGTTCATCACAAATATCCAACTCTTCTATGTCAGTAAAAAAACAGGTATGATGATCGTACTTTTCGGATAGTATGCGCATTTCATTTCCCAATTGTCCGTTGGAACCGGTTATTAAGATGTTCATCGTTTCTCTATACTATTACTTTCATTTTGCGATAAATGCGAGGTAAAAGTAATGAATTTTGCATTACCTGAATTTATTTATACCTTTGTTACGTATCATTTTTCATACATCTTTGCATTATCCACACTTAAAACCCATGTCTATTAACGAATTACAAGATCAGGTGATTGCCGACTTCAATGACTTCGACGATTGGACAGATCGTTATCAACTGCTTATTGACTTAGGTAACGAACAAGAACCGCTTGATGAGCAATACAAAACGGAACAAAATCTAATTGAAGGTTGTCAAACCCGCGTATGGCTGTACGCAGAAGAAGCGGAAGGAAAATTAGTGTTTAAAGCGGAAAGCGACGCCCTTATAGTAAAAGGTATTATAGCTCTATTAATAAAAGTGATTTCGGGACATACTCCGGAGGAGATATTGAATGCTAACCTTTATTTTATCGAAAAAATAGGATTGAAAGAACATCTTTCTCCTACACGAAGCAACGGATTACTTTCTATGGTAAAACAAATACGTTTGTATGCTTTGGCATATAAAGAAATAAAAGGCGCTAAATTTTGAAGATAAGTTATCATGTATCGTTACCAGTTACTTGTTCAATGATTTTTGGAAAATATGCATATTCCAACGCATGTACTTTCTTTGCTACGTCTTCCGGAAAGTCTTCAGGGAGGATTTCACACTTTGTTTGAAAGATAATTTCTCCTTCGTCATAGTGCTCATTTACATAATGTACAGTAATACCCGATTCTTTTTCGTTTGCGGCTACAACAGCTTCATGCACTTTATTTCCGTACATGCCCTTTCCGCCAAACTTAGGCAACAATGCCGGATGGATATTAATAATCTTATGGGGATATGCACGCAGCAATATCTCAGGAATCTGCAATAAAAATCCGGCAAGTACAATAAAATCTATTTGGTATTGTCGCAACAAAGTCATTACCTTTTCTCCTGTCTCCCAATCGTTTTTGGGTACAACGACAGAAGGGACATCCAACCGTCTGGCACGTTCCAATACGCCCGCATTTTCCTTGTTAGATAGGAGTAATGCTATCTTAACTTGATTGTTTTTCTCAAAATAATTAATAATGTTCTCAGCATTTGAACCGGAACCTGAAGCCAAAATAGCAATGTACCTCCGCATAAATACAAAATATGCACAAAGATAGATAAAACGTGCAAAACACATGAATTTATTTAATTAAATATTTGCTTAAATAGATAAATATTCCTTCCTTTGCAGCGCAAATACAAAAAAATTATTAACTAATTTAAAAATTAAAAGTTATGTCTGAAATTGCATCAAGAGTTAAAGCGATTATCGTTGATAAATTGGGTGTTGAGGAATCGGAAGTTACTCCGGAAGCTAACTTTGTTAATGATTTAGGTGCAGACTCTCTCGACACGGTTGAACTTATCATGGAATTCGAAAAAGAATTCGGAATTTCTATTCCGGATGATCAGGCAGAAAAAATCGGAACCGTAGGTAATGCTGTGTCTTATATTGAAGAACACGCTAAGTAAAACCCGTATTTTTATATGGAATTAAAAAGAGTTGTGGTAACAGGCCTTGGTGCCATTACTCCTATAGGTCATAATATTTCTGAATTTTGGGAAAATTTGATCAAGGGAGTAAGTGGAGCAGGACCTATTACCCATTTCGATGCAACAAAATTCAAAACCCAATTTGCATGTGAAGTAAAGAACTTTGATGCAACGAAATATATGGATCGCAAGGAAGCGAGGAAAATGGACCTCTATACCCAATATGCTGTTGTGGTAGCCGGAGAAGCAGTTACTGATTCAGGTCTTGATTTAGAAAATATTGATTTAAATAGAATTGGCGTCGTTTTCGGCGCAGGGATAGGAGGTATAAGCACCTTTGAAGAAGCAGTGAGTGACTATACCCTTAACCATGAAGAAGGTCCCAAATTCAGTCCGTATTTCATTCCTAAAATGATTTCGGATATTGCTGCGGGACAGATTTCTATTATCTATGGTTTTCACGGACCCAATTATGCTACATGTTCCGCATGCGCTACTTCTACCAATGCCATAGCTGATGCATTTAACTTGATTCGCTTGGGAAAGGCAAATGCTATTGTTACCGGGGGGTCCGAATCAGCCATCACAGCAGTCGGCGTGGGTGGTTTTAATGCCATGCATGCGTTGTCCACTCGCAATGAAAATGCTGAGACAGCTTCCCGCCCGTTTAGTGCCAGCCGCGACGGATTTGTGATGGGTGAGGGAGGTGGTTGTTTGGTGTTGGAAGAATTGGAATATGCCAAAGCGCGTAACGCCAGAATATATGCTGAAGTAATTGGAACAGGGCTTTCGGCGGATGCTTACCATTTAACAGCTTCCCATCCGGAAGGATTGGGAGCCAAGTTAGTAATGCGTAATGCGTTGGAAGATGCGGAAATACAACCTGAAGAAGTGGACTACATCAATGTTCATGGAACGTCAACCCCTGTTGGCGATGTTTCAGAAGCAAAAGCAATTAAAGAAGTGTTTGGTGAACATGCCTACAAATTGAATATTAGTTCAACGAAATCCATGACAGGACATTTGTTAGGCGCTGCAGGAGCCGTTGAATCTATTGCATGTATTTTAGCTATTCGAGACAGTATCATTCCTCCGACAATCAACCATGTCGGGGATGATAATGATGCGGATATCGATTATAATCTTAACTTTACATTTAACAAAGCGCAGAAACGCCAAGTAAATGTTGCCCTTTCCAATACCTTTGGATTTGGCGGTCATAATGCGTGTGTAATTTTTAAAAAATACGTGGAATAAAATTGTGTTAGGCAATAAAATATATAAGATAAGATTTCTATTTTGTAAAAAAAAGGAATCTTATCTTTGTTTTTATAAGATACTCGGATTCCATCCTCATAACCTCCGTATTTATGAAGAAGCTCTTCTTCACAAATCAATCTCTGCTTTATCGGAAAAAGGTTGTCCTCTGAATAATGAGCGATTGGAATTCTTAGGAGACGCTATTCTTAATGCTATTGTGGCTGATATTCTTTACACCCATTTTGAAGGTAAAAATGAAGGATTTCTTACTAATACGCGCTCCAAGATAGTACAGCGGGAAACATTAAACGAATTGGCTGTGAAAATTGGTCTGGATAAACTCATTAAGTCTTCTGCACATTCCTCCTCACACAACAATTATCTATATGGGAATGCTTTTGAGGCTTTTATTGGGGCTATTTATATGGATAGGGGACATGAATATTGCAAGAGATTTATAGAAAAACGGATTATCAACCCGTATATTAATTTGGATGAATTATCTCGTAAAGAAGTTAATTTCAAATCTAAACTAATAGAATGGAGCCAAAAAAACAAGATCAAAACTTCGTTTGAACTCATCGAACAGTTTTTTGACGACAAAAGTGATCTTATATTTCAAACAGAAATATTGCTGGAAGGAGTGTCTGCAGGAACAGGATTGGGCTATTCCAAAAAAGAATCACAACAAAATGCTGCTCAAATGGCTTTTAAAAAAATAAAAAGGTCTCGTGATTTTGTTTTGAGCGTTCTGGAAGCAAAAAAGCAAAAAGAAATGCGAAAAGAAGAGAATCCAACAAAACAAGAACTGCAACAATCGGAAATAGAAATTTGTACGGAGGAAGAGTTGATTTAACAAACTAACCAAATGCATACAAGAGAAGAAAAAATAGGAGCCTTCGGTCGTTTTTTGGACATACTTGACGAGTTGCGCGAGAAATGTCCATGGGATAGGAAACAGACCAATGAAAGTTTGCGTCCCAATACTATTGAGGAAACTTACGAACTTTGTGATGCTTTAATGAGAGAAGATAAAAAAGACATTTGCAAAGAGCTGGGAGATGTGTTGTTGCACGTGGCTTTTTATGCCAAGATAGCTTCGGAAGCAGGAGATTTTGACATGAAAGATGTGTGCGACCGGCTTTGCGAAAAGCTTATTTTCCGCCACCCGCATGTGTTTGGTGATGTAAAAGCCGATACCGCTAAAGAAGTTTCTGAAAACTGGGAACAATTAAAATTGAAAGAGAAAGAAGGCAATAGGTCCGTACTTGCCGGCGTGCCCCTTACCCTTCCTTCGCTAATTAAAGCTTATCGTATTCAGGATAAAGCGCGTAATGTTGGCTTCGACTGGGAAGAAAAAGACCAAGTATGGGACAAAGTGAAAGAAGAATTTGAAGAGTTACAAGTTGAAATAGTTCAGTTAGACAAGGATAAGGCAGAAGCAGAATTAGGCGATTTGTTGTTCAGCATTATCAATGCAGCCCGTCTCTATGGCGTTAATCCCGACAATGCATTGGAACGCACGAATAAGAAATTCATTCGCCGTTTCAATTATCTGGAAACATATACCATTCAGAAAGGAAAGAATTTGAAAGAGATGACACTTCAAGAAATGGATACTATTTGGAATGAAGCTAAGAAGCAAGGGTTATGAGGTTGAAAATTAAACTGTGTCAAGAGAAACTAAAGAAGTATTACCTTAACAACACAGTTAAGAAAGATGGAAGAATTTGATTACAAATCTTTTTATTTGATAAAAGTTACTTTGCATTAAATTTGGCATATCTAATATTCAAGTTTGTGCCTAAATTGGCAAGAGCTCTGTTGACCGCATAAAAAGGTGGGTATTGCTAATTAAATATATATTTAATTGGCAATATTTAAAACTATTCAATACCAAAACATGTACCACCGGTTCATGAATATTTTGTGCAAGAAAAGGTGAAAGACTTGCCAAAAAACGATTAGGAAACGGTTGATGATATACGCGTTCAATAATATCCGCAGGAGTCAGTTCATACTGTTTTAAGAATTTTTCTTTCAATGTTGGAGACCATTGATTTTTCAATATCTCCCCTATTAAAAGTTTTCCCAGTACCGCGCTGCTACTTTCATCACCTAATATATAACCTAAGGGAGGAATATGATCTACGATCTTTTCGCCATCGTAATAACATGAATTTGATCCCGTACCCATAATACATGCTATACCTGATTTTAAACCACACAATGCACGCGCGGCAGCGAGCATATCGATGCCTACTTCCAATGTTCTTGTCACTTTTACATGATTCGTCAGGATTCTACTTACAATCGGTATTTTCTGAGGCGTGCAGCCTGCCCCATAAAAGTAAACAGCATCGAAACTATTGAATCCAAGTTGTGGTAGCGTTGTCTCCGCAAATTCCCTATCCAACTCCTCTTCTGAGAGAAAATAGGGATTCATCCCTTTAGTAAAAACCTGTTGAACCAACTGCCCATATTGCACCACACCCCAATCAGTTTTCATAGAACCACTGTCTACTATTAACATCATTTTTACGTATATCTTCTTACATAACAGGCATTCTATCGCTCTATTGAGCAAAACAAATAGCAAACATACAAACCCATATTCTCTGCTTGATAACCTTCGTTCGACAACAACTACAATTATTAAAAAAGGCTACCGATACACAATCGGCAGCCCTATTCCCAAATCTGTCACTAACACAAAAATCGCATCATACAAAACGACCTTTTCTTTTCAGAAAGTAACACCGAATCCCAGATTTGCTAATAAATTAGGTCTATTCACCGGAATGAACTGAGGCGTCAATTTCGTTACTATATAATCGAAACCGGCATAAAAGTTAAATCCTTTTGGATGAAAATTAAATGCCCAACCTAAGGACGAACCATAGTTAGAAAGTCCATAAGTTAATGCTGTATTGAACCAACTCACCGGTTTAATATTAGCGGAAAGGCGCGCTTCACTCCATGTATAAATCCCTTCAAATCTAGTTGAAGACAAAGCGCCAAAACTCAATTTCTCATAGTCGGGACAAATATATTCCACCCCTAAGTTAAGAGTCGTTGCAAGAATGGTAGTCCGTTTCCCCTTTTTGTCTTTTTCGTAAAAACCAAGTATATCTTCCAAATCTTCTTTTATATCGTCAATTTGGTCTCCTATTGATTTGTTATTTGAATTTTCAACATCTCCTGCTGCAAACTCGTCGAAACCGTCAAACTTAAAAGGTGTTCCATCATTATATCCTTTTAAGGAATTACTCCATGATATAAAACCGAGATCAAGGATTGCCGCCGATAGAATGAGATTATCCTGTAAATTATAAGTTACTCCCAAATCAATTCCTGCTCCCCAACCACCGATGCCCGGCGAATTTAAATCAAAGCCATCAATTTTTTTCCGTATGGTGGTTTCATCGGATGTTGTTATTTCTTTTGTTTCATTTATTACTGCTATTTCCTTTCCTGTTTCTTTTGTTTCTTTTATTTCTATTGTTTCTTTTATTTCTTTTATTTCTTTTGTATCTATTGTTTTAAAAACCGCCCCCTTAACAGAAGCATCTAAATTTCCAAGTGCACTGATCTCCCATTCATCTTCACCCATTTTGATGAACATATCGTTTATGTGAGCGCGTATATTGGCTCCTCCTATTAGGATTTTAAATTTACCTCCTATCTGCAAATCTTCATTAATAAAACGCGCATGTCCAAATGCCAATTCTGCATAATTATTGGTGCGCATATCCAAATTCTTAATATGGTATTCTTTTTTCACATCATCCATACCATTTTTCATAAAGTCAAAAAACGCGCCAGGAATATTAAACGAAGTATTCGACTTAAATCCTAATTCAACCGTATTAAAACCATCCCATCCATAAAATCCCAACGAAAAAAGAGTTAAACTGAGGTTGACGCCAACTTTGTTGTTGGTATGAAGCTTTTTCAAAAACGTGTTTCCATTAATGGCTGGATTAAGGAAGGTCGTTAAACTATAAATAGGGTCGTCGTACTTATACACGAAATTAGAAAGTCCCATGTTACTATGAATATCAATAGCTGTATTTCCAATAAAAGGAAAACTTATGTAACTTCTTTCGCCCATGAACGAAGGATTCATTTGATGACGCAACGATACTCCTTCCAAAAAGTAATCCGAACGAAGCACCTGTGCCGGAGTATCTACCGCAAAGAGCATTAAAAATCCCGTTATTATGAGTGTTACTGTATATTTCATTATTGTATGTTTTTTTGTTTTTCTCAGTCATTCATATTTAAATTCACTCCTCCCGGTATCCTGGCTTTCATACCTTTCAACATCATATATTGCGTACTTTTTAACGGCTTGTTGTTGATCGTTTCAGTAGATTTTGCCGTAATATTCAAAACAATCCCATCTAAATCTTTCATGATTGAGGTTGGAGTATCAGAAAGGGCGGGAACTAGTTCCACAATTTCTATAACAATGGAAACAATACTTTCCGAACCGTCTTCCTTACAAGGTGGTATAACCGCATTGTCTTTTATATCTACAATCATCCTTTCCAATTTCTTGCCGTTAACGTCAATAGCATATCCTGAAAGAGAGAGCTCCAACGGGATTGTATTTAAGATTTCCGTTTCAAGATTAATTCGTTTTATGTCCAAATCCTTTACGTCTTCGTTCCACCCGTTGATCGTATCTTTATAGACAATAGACATATTCTCCCCGAAAGACAACGGCAGGTTTACTCCATAATTTATTTTAACAACTTTTCCCGTTTCCCCTAAAAAGATAGTATGAACCTTGGTTGTGTCTACTTTAGCTTCAATCTTCAATTCTATCTCATCGGGAATAACATAAAACAAATCACTCAATTCACTGACCTTATAGTGATTGGGATCTGGGGTTATGGAACCTAACTTAGAAAGAATAATAATTGCCGAGGTAGGAGGTTGGTCAGGATCGGGATCAAGATTCGCCGGTATCACTATTTCATTTACCTTAATACTTTCATCATGAGTCTTTTTTTCGTTCTTCCAACCCTGCATATCCAAATTAAGAAGGATAGGTAATCCAAAGGGATTCTCTACATGAAAGCTAACCGAAGGATTTGTTAAATCCATTCTTACATCGTCATCATCCAGAAAATCAGGAATTCCGGTCAATTCCACCTTCACTGTTTCCATATCTATCTTGGGATCCACCTTTCCAACCATGGAAGCAACAAAAAAAGATTCGGGTTTAAGATTAACATCCGTTGTTAAGGTAATTTTGTCATTCCCACTCTCATAAGCTGACAGATCTTGAAGAATAGCCTCTATTTCTCCTTCCATTATCACCTTGTCTTTGATGAAAAAAGTTGATTCTATCACTTCTCCGGCATCATTTTTCTTTTGATCCACCCATCCTTGATCTTCGTGTTGAAATTCAAAATGGTCCAAATATAATGGTATTTCATGCTTAGCGTCGTTATTTGAATCTAAATAAATCACCTCCTTAGCGGTACGGTTACCTACCGTATAGGTATTTGTTTCATTATCAAAACCCTTTTGGTCCTTTTCAAAAATAAAAAAATCAGGGAACGTTATCTGTAAATCAGTCAAATCTATTTGATCATCACCTTGTAAATTATCGGCAGTAAACGAAATATTTATATAATATCTCTGATCTTCCTCTCTCCTTATGTAAAAGGATTGCATTCGTTTAATTTCTAAAGGCATGCTATTGTTGCGGAATTCAAAAGAACCGTCTTCTATCTCTTCTCCCACATTTACGGATAATTTTACTTCTCCTACTTTTCCTATACTGGGGGGGGCTACATGAAAAACAATTTCGTCTATTTTGAATTGTTGGTCGTTTATTTCCACATCTTTCACCGTCACTTTTGTATCACTCATGGTATCTTCTTTCGCCAAATAATATTCACCCGTTTCCAACGTATCCAAAAGTTCAGTGTTTTCTACCTTCACAAACTTATTCAGATACATTTTTTCTGAACTGCCTACCGGCAAAGCCAACTTTTCTCCTCCTACGAGCATTGTCAAATCTATGTCTTTTCCTAAATCGTACTTACTGTCAATACATGAAAGTAAAGAAAAGAGGACTATTCCTCCGAAAAAAACAGCCTTAATATCCTTTTTTCGCATAATAATTTTAATAAATAAATACTCTATTTTGAATAATATTTGGATACAAAAATACAAAAAATTAATGAAAAGACAATTAAATTTTTAAATTTTATGGAGCTAAATCACTAAAACGTTTCCAAATCAGTTAAATAAACCGAATGGAAATGAAAAGAATGAGTTTCACAACCTTATTCAACTTTGATAAAATTTGTTATCTTGGCAATTCGTTCAAATATTGTTTGAACAGAGAAAATGTTTTATAAATGATTTGTCCCTTTCAAATGTTTAGTCTATTTTTGCACTGAAAAAATGCACGAGGAAGTGTGGGTGAGTGGCTGAAACCACCAGTTTGCTAAACTGACGTATGGGTAACTGTACCGGGGGTTCGAATCCCCCCGCTTCCGCAAATAACGCTGGTTACCAGCAAGTTACAAGATTAACACCCGAATTTACACCACACAATGTAAAGGAGGGTGTTTGGTTTTTATTCCCTATATAGTAATCCGAAAGCACGTCA
>SNRY01000240.1_pt1 | contig 20087 bp, 14 predicted proteins | sample 4693421 | NCBI WGS metagenome assembly SNRY01 (sample SAMN11003215, study PRJNA524138) | termite gut metagenome | isolation source: Bacteroidetes bacterial symbionts from single cell of protist host amplifed... | host: Streblomastix strix ... | reverse complement strand
CAAACAGAATTAAACAGAATCAAACAGAATCAAACAGACAAATATAATGAGATTTAAATCAATCGTTTAAACATAAAAAATGTGATCGGAATTTCTTCCGACCACTCGTGGCTGAAAGCCCAGCTTAAAAAACTTCTTAGATTCAGTTGCCCTTTCAGGGCGCAGTTTGAACCTGCTTTCTTATCCCCGGCTATCGTTCCACTTAGCTGGGGCTGAATTATAGTAGGCTTTCAGCCTGTTAAGGTTTGCTTTGCTGTGTGGTTAGTAACGCAGTCCGCATGGTGCGTGAAGGACCTTAGATTTGTCCTTACTAAGAGTTAATTAAAATATGTGAAAGCGTGCAAGGCAAAGATTCCAGCAATCGGATTATTTTTGCACCATCAAAGAAAGAAAGTATTAACTACTACTAATCCCAAAGAAAGAAACTCGGGATGGGTGAACTATCGTTGAAGGACAAGCCTGAGAGCTTACGCTTCTATTTAGACCCCTCCCGAGCCTTTGTTGAAATGAACGCCCTGTATAAGAATTTAACAAATGTATGTTAGTAAGGTTCGTAGGATTCATCTAAAGTTTTTTCTTTTCACCGGATTATTATCAAACGGAAACAAAAGTATGAAAAAAATTATCATGGGCATGGATGTGAGTAAACAAAGTGTAGATGTGTGTGTTCTTTGGGGGGATGATATTCTCATGGAAACGCAGATTTCTAACACAATTTCCTGCATTGAATCCTTCTTGCAGGGCTTTTTGAAAAAGAATGCTTTCACAGTTTCGGATGTGTTGCTATGTGCTGAATATACGGGTAAGTACACCTATCCTTTGTGCCTGGCTTGTGAGAGAGTAGGAGTAGATTTATGGTTGGAGAACCCTTACCTCATTAAACACTCCGGTGGTCTTGAACGTGGTAAGAACGACCGGCAGGATGCCAGAAAGATTGCCCGTTATGCCCGCCGTTATGAGGATAGGGTATGTTTGTTTGTCCTGCCCGAGCAAGCCATCAGTTCCTTGCGGGAACTGGTGAGCGAACAGGAGTTGTATATCGTGGATAAGAACAAATATCAGGCACAACTTACCGATGAGAAAGGCTTTATGAATCCGCAGGATTACCGAGAGAAGAGTGCACGTTTGAAAATCTTGCTCAAAGACTTGAAAGCGGCAATAGAGCAAATACAGAAGAGGATACAAACAATTATCGAGGGGGACGAAACACTTTCCCGTCAACTTAAGCTCCTCTGTTCCATTGATGGGGTAGGTGAACGTACGGCTGTGAAGGTGATTGTAGAAACGAATGCTTTCCGCGACTTTACCGATGCACGTAAGTTTTGCTGTCACGCCGGGGTAGCACCTTTCTCCTATACCTCCGGAAGCAGTATTCGTTCGCGTAATCGAGTCTCGCATCGAGCTGACAAAAGTATCAAGTCGCTCTTGCACATGGGAGCATTGACGGCGGCTACTCGTACCAAGGGGGAATTACATGAATATTACCTGAAAAAAGTATCTGAAGGAAAGAATAAGATGTCGGTCTTAAATGCCGTCAGAGCCAAACCGGTTCACCGGATGTTTGCCGTGATAAGAAATAACAAAGTTTATGAAAAAGATTACCTAAATACGCTTGCATAAACCATAAGAATAGCATTGTAGCGGATAGCCTGACCCCGGCAGGGGGCACGCCCAAATAAAGTTGAAAATTGAAAGTTGAAAGTTGGATTTAACACAGAGGCACGGAGACACAGAGTATCGTATAGTTGAAAGTGGAGAGTTGAAAGTGGAGAGTGGGATTTAACACAGAGGCACGGAGGCGCGGAGCATCGTATCGTTGAAAAAACTCTTACCTCCGATTAAAGATTTATTTGTATTGCATATTGCTCTTTTTATTATTTGCTGTACCTTTGCGGCAAAATATAAGCGGTTATCGCATGGTGTAATTACATATAGTAGAATATAAAAGCAGGAGGATATGATTACAAATTCATATCGCATGGGGTTGGATGTCGGCTCAACGACGGCAAAGATTATAATAACGGATGATTATGGTACAGTTCTTTTTTCAAAATACGAAAGGCATCATGCCAATATTCTTGAAACAACCGTAAATTTCTTCCATGAAGTAAAGCGACAAATTACAGACGAGCGTCCCATTGCAATTACCATTACAGGATCCATAGGTATGGGGCTGGCAGAAAAATATGACCTCCCTTTCATACAAGAAGTAGTTGCCGCAACGGAATTTGTGAAGAAGATGCATCCGCAAATATCAACCATTATAGATATCGGCGGAGAGGATGCCAAAATAGTTTATTTGAAACCGAACGGAAATAGCGACCTGCGCATGAATGGCAATTGCGCTGGGGGGACGGGTGCGTTTATTGACCAAATGGCTTTGCTCTTGGATGTTCCGGTGGAAAGCATGGGGGCTTTGGCGGAGCAATCGAAACATACTTATCCAATAGCTTCCCGTTGCGGGGTGTTTTCCAAGACCGATGTGCAAAACCTAATAAGCAAAAACGTCAGCAAGTCCGACATTGCGGCTTCTGTGTTTCATGCCGTTGCCGTGCAAACCATTGTAACGCTTTCGCACGGGTGCGAGGTTGTTCCGAAGATATTGTTCTGCGGAGGTCCTTTTACATTTATTCCCGCTCTGCGCCAAGCATTTATCAACTATCTGCATTTGTCTCCCGATGATTATTTAGTTCCTGAAAATGCGAATATTATCCCTGCATGGGGAGCATCGTTAGCTTGCACCCAAGACAGAAAGTTTACTCTGAACGAATTAATCTCCATACTAACCGGCAATGGCGTGAAAGGTGGAGGAGTGAAGCAAACCGCTCGCCTGCCGCGTATCTTCCATTCGGAAGAAGAATACACCGCTTGGAAAGCAAAGAAAGACAGTAGCCGTATCAGTCAAACACCTCTTAACAAACATATGGGATACGCCTATCTGGGTATTGATTCCGGCTCTACAACCACCAAAATCGTGATAACCGATGAACAAGACCGGATACTTTTTTCTTATTACAGCCCTAATCGGGGAAATCCCATAGATACCGTCAAGAAAGGACTTTGGGAACTAAGCGATCAATGCCGCAGTATAGGCATTGAATTGCAGATAAAAGGAAGTTGCTCCACAGGATATGGTGAAGATCTCGTGAAAGCGGCGTTCAACCTCGATAGGGGAGTCATAGAAACTATCGCTCATTATGCCGCCGCACGGAAAATAAACCCCAATGTATCCTTTATACTTGATATTGGCGGACAAGATATGAAAGCCATCTTTGTGGAAAACGGAATGTTGAGTCGAATGGAGATAAACGAAGCTTGTTCTTCGGGGTGTGGGTCGTTTATCGAAGCATTTGCCCGTTCGCTGAATTATCCGGTAGAAACATTTGTCGGCGAAGCTTGTCTTGCGGATAGCCCGTGCGATTTAGGGACGCGCTGTACTGTCTTTATGAATTCAAAGGTAAAACAAGTGCTTCGCGAGGGAGCCTCTATCGGTGATATTGCAGCAGGGCTTTCTTATTCGGTAGTTAAAAATTGCCTTTACAAAGTATTGAAACTGAAAAAGGCCGACGAATTAGGTAAAGAAATCGTGGTGCAAGGGGGGACAATGCGTAACGACGCAATCGTTCGCGCATTGGAATTGCTTACCGAAACGGACGTGAGCCGTAGCAACTTGCCCGAATTGATGGGGGCTTACGGATGCGCACTCTATGCACGCTCGTCCGTTGCCAAAAGAAATACGGAAACCGTTTTCTTAAACGAGTTGCTTCAAACAGTCGATTATACTACCCGGCAGGTGCAATGTCGCGGGTGTGAGAACCGTTGCTTCGTTCATAAATATGCGTTTGCCAACAAGAATGTATATTATTCGGGTAATAAATGCGAGAAAGTGTTCTCCAATCAAGGTGCACACGCCGTCAAAGGCAGAAACCTTTCCGCAGAAAAATACGGATTACTGTTCAACCGGAAGAACAAAACGGAAGATGCTAAACTGACTATGGGTGTTCCTCGCGGTTTGAATATCTATGAGAATTATCCTTTTTGGCAGGCCCTTTTCGATAAATGTGGCATCAAAACCATCCTTTCCGACCCTTCTACTTTTTATAGTTACGAGGCGGGAGTACATTCCGTTATGTCGGATAACATTTGTTTTCCCGCAAAACTGATGCACAGTCATATCTACGACCTTGTGCGAAAGAAGGTGGATAGAATATTCATGCCTTATGTGATTTTTGAGAAAAAGGAAAGAAAAGAGAGTGCAAACAGTTACAATTGTCCCATTGTAACGGGTTATGCCGAAGTGATAAAGAGTGCTGTTCACCCCAATATTCCTGTTGATTCTCCCATTATTACTTTCCAAAATACGGAGTTGCTCACTAAACAATGTGCGGAATACTTGCAAGAATTTGGTATAGAAAAGCAAACGATTAAAAAAGCCGTGAGGGAAGCCCTTGCTACGCAAATAGATTACGAACAAGAGGTATGCGAACTCAACCGCCAAGTATATGCCCGGAACAAAGCCGAAGGTAAACTTACCATTTTGTTGGCGGGAAGACCGTACCATACCGACCCGCTCATTCAGCACAAACTCTCCGATATGATTTCGGGTATGGGTGTAACGGTAATTACGGAAGACATTGTACGTGATGAAAACGTGGGTGACATTGACAAGACGTTTCTCGTTTCGCAATGGGCTTACATCAATCGCATTTTCTATGCTGCCCAATGGGTGGCAAAGCAGGGGAACGATGTTCACTTTGTGCAGATGACCTCCTTTGGGTGCGGTCCGGATGCTTTCCTCATTGACGAGATAAAAAGTATTCTGGGCAGGCACGGAAAGAGCTTAACGCTACTCAAGATAGATGACGTTAATAACATCGGTTCGATAAAACTGCGAGTACGTTCTGTTATTGAAAGTCTGAAATTCAATCATAGCGCTTCACGAAAGATGGAACCTTTCCTTACCACCAAAAAGTTTACGGTAGAAGACAGGAAGCGTACCATTCTTGCGCCGTATTTCACCGATTATATTTCTCCGCTTGTTCCCCCCGTACTGAAATTGGCAGGGTATAACGTTGAAGTATTGCCGGAAAGCAATAACGACTCGGCAGAATGTGGACTAATGTATGCCAACAATGAAGTATGCTATCCCGCCACGTTGGTTGTGGGCGACCTTATCAAAGCGTTGAAATCCGGCAAGTATGACATTTCGCAAACGGCGGTTATCATTACCCAAACGGGTGGACAGTGTCGCGCTTCCAACTATATTGCATTAATCAGGAAAGGAATAGTCGAAGCCGGTTATCCCGAAGTTCCCGTATTATCGTTGGCTATGGGCGATAGCATGGTGAACGAACAACCGGGATTTTCCATTAATTGGATGAAGATAATGCCCGTAGCTCTGGCTGCCATTCTTTTCAGCGATTGCATTGCGAAGTTCTATCACGCCTCGGCAGTCAGAGAAAAGAATAAGGGAGAAGCCAGGAGGTTGCGTCAACATTATTTGGATGAAGCCGGAAAACTAATCTTGGCAAACAAAGTGGGTGCGTTATACAAACTTGTCGAAACGGCAGCGAAGCATTTCAATGAGATAATTATTCCCGCAGACAACTTGCCCAAAGTCGGTCTTGTAGGCGAAATCTATCTGAAGTTCAACGGTTTCGCCAATAAAAACGTAGCCGAATGGCTCATAGAGAGAAAGATAGAAGTAATGCCTCCTCTCTTGACGGGCTTCTTCACACAAGTTTTCGTTAACCGGAAAGAAAACCTCCGGACACATTTAGAAAAGGCAGGTATGTTTGAGCCCATTTATGATTTACTCCACAAACTGGTTCAAAGCAAAATAGAGAAAATCAACAGGCTTGCTTCCTCTTTCCGTTATTTTACCCCGATTACGAATATATTCGAGGAAGCCGAACATGGGAAAGAGATTATTACCCTCTCGGCACAGTTTGGAGAAGGGTGGCTCTTGCCCGCCGAGATAGTTTCCTTTGCCAAAGAAGGAACGAACAATGTCATTAGTCTTCAACCTTTTGGTTGCATCGCCAATCACATTGTATCCAAAGGAGTAGAGAAGAAAATAAAAACACTCTATCCCCAAATGAACCTCCTCTCACTTGATTATGACAGCGGAGTGAGCGAAGTAAACATCATTAACCGGTTGCTTTTGCTTACAAATAGTTTGAAGTAGCTAGATAATACTTTCAGGGGCTTTATACACTTCTATATTATTCAATACGAGGCAAGCTAAGGATTTCTCTATGTTTATCCTAATCTTTGTGGAAGTAACCGATGGGAAGCGGAGTATGCGTTTATACCCGATAGTGGTGGCTTGGGTCAGCAAAGTCCAATTTCCGGTGCTTTCGTTCCAATATTCTACATTGAATTCAGCCACGCGCTGCCCCAACGGAATGTATTCCTGCAACAATAAGCGATTGAACGTTTGCTGTTTTGAGAACTCCAACTCTATTTGAGCCGTAGTTGTTTTATCGTTTGTTGCCCAGTAAGCATCGTAGTTTTTATTCAAAAGGTTCGCAACTTTGAACTTGGAAGAATTGTTCCTTGTTTCCGAAGCACGAATGGAGGCATCTTTTGCCAAATTATCAGCAAACGATTCATCTATAGCCTTGCGGAACTCTACCAAACGAGTGGAGTCTGCCGGAGAAATACGCCCTTCGCTATTGGGAGGTACATTCAATATCAGGTTGGAATTACGACCTATGGAAGTGTAGTAAATATCCATCAATTCAGCTACGGATTTGATTTTAGCATCCGTTTTGGAACTGTAGAACCATCCCGGACGAATGGAAACATCCGTTTCGGCAGGAATCCACGCTTCTCCATCAGGGTTACCGGTATTCAGAACCTTTGCCGGCGGCGCATCGTATCCTACCCCGAAACCGGTTATGTTGAGGGTTGACCAATTCGTTTCCCCTGCTACACCTCTTTCATTGCCCATCCAACGGCAACCGGGACCAATATCGCTAAATATCACTACATTGGGATTAAACTTATACACCGTATTGTAAAACAACGTCCAATCGTACTCCTGTTTCTTTCCGTTCAGACCTTCACCGTTCGCTCCGTCAAACCATTGCTCGAATATTTCTTTTCCACCGTAATAGGTATAAACTTCGGTTAGCATATCGGCAAACACTTGGTTGTATTCCGGCGTACCGTAGCTCGGATGATTCCTATCCCACGGAGAAAGGTAAATGCCGAATTTCAAACCGTATTCTTGGCATGCCTCTTGCAGTTCTTTCAAAACGTCTCCCTTACCATCTCTCCATCTGCTTTCCTTTACGGTGTGCGTACTGTATTTGCTGGGCCACAAGCAGAAACCGTCATGATGCTTTGCAGTAATAATAATAACTCCCATGCCGGCAGCTTTTGCCGTAGCAACCCATTGCTTACAATCTAAATCGGTGGGATTGAATACTTGCGGGTCTTCTTTACCATCTCCCCATTCCTTGTCGGTAAACGTATTAGGTCCGAAATGAACAAACATATAATATTCCATTTTTTGCCAATCCAATTGGGCTTGTGAAGGAATTGCTCCGTAAGAGTCCGGAGGAGTGTTATCGGAACATGAAAAGACAAAAAGAAATAGCAGACAACAAATACTTGTTCTCAATCTAATAGTTAGTTTACGGTTCATCATAGATATAAACTTTTAAGAATAATTTTTGAATTAAAAAGCTCACTTTATCTCTGAATATCAGTCCAAAGTTTTAGATGAAGTCCTTTTGCCGACAAATATAATTATTTCCTCTGATAGAACTAATTTAAACCCGTAGTGCATTTGCAAAAAAGCAAAAAGGCATTCCTGCAAAAGAAATAACTTTCCACTTCATTTGGGCGTTCCCCTGTCGGGGCGGGCTATCCGCTACAATGCTTTTTGGGCTGAAATACACCCCAAAAAGCATTTTCGCTCATATCCCTAACACCCATGCGGACTTCGTTACTAACAGGGCATAGTAGCCTCCCTTAATTATCTCGGTAACATACCAAAATTATCAAAGGCGCATACCGGAATTATGAACTGTCAATAGCCCCCGTGTGCTACCGTCTTATGCTTCGTTTGGTATATACCAAACGGAGTATTTGGTATATAGTAAATATCAATAACAACACGTCTTTAGAGGAGGAGAGAAGTTAGGGTATAGGGCGTAAGCACGTAGGGAAATCGGGTTTTCAGCCTGCCCTGTTAGTAACCCTCCTTGATTAGGCATACCGGAGTTATCTCCATAGCATACCGGAATTATCAACGGCTCTTACGGGGAGAAATGAATGTTCTTAGGGAAAAAAGGACGGTGTCCTATAAATCCTAATTGAATTGAAAGTTAAAAGTGATATCTTTCGCAAGAATGTCTTTTTGCTTTTTGCAAATGCACTACGGGTTAATTTAAATCGTCACGTAGATGCAACCATTTCGTGTATCATGACTCAAGAATTGATTATTCCAATACTATATCCGAGATATTGCTCCCAAATTTTAAAAATGTACTAAATAAATTTTTTTTGAAATAAAAAGCTATATATTTGCATTCCAAAATATTAGAAAACAATTGAATTAACATAATACAACAAAAAGCAATGACTAAAGCAGATATTGTAAACGAAATCACAAAGAATACGGGAGTGGACAAAGTCATAGTACTTAAAACCGTGGAAGCATTTATGGAGACAGTTAAAAACGCTATGGCCGGAGGAGAAAATGTTTATTTACGTGGATTTGGAAGTTTTATTATAAAGAAAAGAGCTCAGAAAACAGCCCGCAACATTTCAAAGAATACCGCAATCGTAATCCCCGAACATAACATTCCTGCATTTAAACCGGCTAGAACATTTGTTCAGACAGTAACAAAAATTGAATCTGTTTAAGCATGAAATAGATTATTATTAACCCATAAAATATTAAAACTATGCCAAGTGGAAAGAAGAAAAAAAGACATAAAATGTCAACCCACAAACGAAAGAAAAGACTAAGAAAGAATAGGCATAAAAGCAAAAAATAACTTTATAGTCTGACAAACACAAAGAACAAACTTGTATATGTCGTTCTACATCGTACAGGTTTGTTCTTTGCGTAATAGGGTAGTTGACAGCTACCAAACAATTAAGGAAACAATTGTGACGAGTGAATTAATAGTAGATGTACGTCCCAAAGAAGTATCCATTGCTTTGCTTGAGGATAAAAGTTTGGTAGAACTTCAAAGTGAAGGAAGGAATATTTCTTTTTCGGTGGGTAATATGTACTTGGGGCGTGTTAGAAAATTGTTACCCGGACTGAATGCTTGTTTTGTGGATGTTGGTTACGAAAAAGATGCTTTCCTCCATTATTTAGACTTGGGACCCCAATTTAATTCTTTAGAAAAGTACATAAAGCAAGTTCTTAGCGACAAGAAAAAACTAAATCCGGTTAATAAAGCCATTCAACTTCCCGAACTTGAAAAAGAGGGTACTATTACCAATGTTTTAAAGGTAGGGCAAGAAGTGGTTGTGCAAGTAGTAAAAGAGCCTATTTCGACCAAAGGGCCCAGACTCACCTCCGAACTCTCATTTGCCGGAAGATACTTGGTACTCATTCCTTTCAACGATAAAGTTTCCGTATCTCAAAAAATCAAATCCGCCGAAGAGCGCACCCGCCTAAAACAACTGCTTCAAAGCATCAAACCTAAAAATTTCGGAGTAATTGTTCGTACGGTAGCTGAAGACAAACGCGTGGCCGAACTTGATTCCGAACTCAAAGTGCTACTCAAACATTGGGACGAAAGCCTTCTTAAAGTACAAACAACAACCAAATATCCTTCGCTGATTTACGAAGAAACAAGCCGTGCCGTCGGTATGCTACGCGATTTGTTCAATCCTTCTTTTGAGAATATACACGTGAATGATGAAGCGGTATATCGTGAAATCAAAGATTACGTAACGATTATCGCTCCCGAACGAACCAAAATAGTGAAGTATTACAAAGGTTCACATCCCATTTACGACTATTTCGGCATCACCAAACAAATTAAATCATCTTTTGGGAAAACCATCTCTTACAAAAGCGGTGCTTATCTTATTATTGAGCATACGGAAGCCCTCCACGTGGTAGATGTGAACAGTGGAAATCGTATTAAGAACATGAATGGGCAAGAAAGCAATGCACTCGAAGTGAACTTAGGAGCTGCCGATGAATTGGCGCGCCAATTGCGATTAAGAGATATGGGGGGGATTATTGTAGTGGATTTCATTGATATGAGCGAAGCCGAGAACCGGCAAAAACTCTATGAGCGCATGTGTCTCAATATGCAAAGGGACAGGGCAAAGCACAACATCTTACCTGTCAGCAAATTCGGATTGATGCAGATTACCCGGCAACGAGTACGTCCGGCTATGGACATAAATACGACCGAGACTTGCCCCACTTGTTTTGGCAAAGGTACTATCAAATCGTCCATCTTATTTACGGAAATGTTGGAGAGTAAAATTGATTATCTGGTCAATAAATTGGCGATAAAGCGCTTTTCATTGCACGTTCACCCGTATGTTGCCGCTTATATCAATCAAGGGATTATCTCTTTGAAACGTGAATGGCAAATGAAATACGGATTTGGCATTCGGATCATTTCCAGTCAAAAACTTGCCTTTTTAGAATACACGTTTTATGATTCCGGCGGTGAGGAAATTGATATGAAGGAAGAAATCGAAATAAAATAAGACTGAGATAAGATATCTTTTCCACAAATACACGCAATATATAATACACAATTAAATTTATCTGACTATGTTTAAGAAACATCCACAAGGATTAATAGCCGCCGCATTAGCCAATATGGGCGAACGATTCGGCTTTTACACGATGATGGCTATTTTGGTGCTTTTTCTCCAAGCCAAATTCGGCTTAAATGGTACGGATGCCGGTCTTATTTATTCGGTTTTCTACTTTTCTATTTACATTCTTGCTTTCATTGGCGGTTTGATAGCTGATAAAACACGCAATTATAAAGGAACTATTTTTACAGGAATTGTACTTATGTCCGTGGGATACTTAGTCTTAGCTATCCCTTCACCGACACCGGTTTCCAACATGAAGTTGTATTTAACGATTTCTTGCATCGGTTTGTTTATTATCGCTTTCGGTAACGGGCTTTTTAAGGGGAATTTACAGGCTCTGGTAGGACAAATGTATGATGACGAGAAATATAGTAAGATGCGCGACTCCGGCTTCTCGCTTTTTTATATGTTTATTAATGTAGGTGCTATTTTTGCTCCTTTGGTGGCGGTAGGCGTGCGCAATTGGTGGCTTAATGTTCACGGATATGCTTATAATGCCGACCTTCCCGCTCTTTGCCACGGGCAACTGGCAGGCAGCCTTACGCCCGAAGCTACCGATACATTCAATAGATTGGCAGGCGAAGTATCCAAAGCGTCGGTAACGGATTACTTTACTTTTAGTGCCGATTACCTGAACGTTTTCACTACGGGTTTTCATTATGCTTTTGCAATAGCGATATTGGCAATGGGTATTTCTTTGTTTATTTATCTGTCTAATAAAAAACGTTTTCCCGACCCTGGTAAAAAGGTTGCCGTCCAATCCAATGTCGATAAAACTGGCGTGGAGATGGATGCCAGAGAAGTGAAACAACGGTTGTATGCCTTGATTGCATTGTTTGGAGTTGTTATTTTCTTTTGGTTTTCATTCCACCAAAACGGATTGACACTCACTTTCTTTGCCAAAGAATATACGAATTTAAGTCTTTTTGGGAAAGACATTACGGTCGAATTATTCCAGTCATTGAATCCATTTTTTGTCGTGTGCCTCACGCCTATTGTAATGGGGCTTTTCGGGTGGCAACGCGCTCGCGGTAAAGAACCTTCCACTCCCAAGAAGATTGCCATTGGTATGGGGCTTGCGGCTGTGGCTTATACGGTAATGACTGTGTGTTCTTACTTGAACGAACTTCCACTGCACAAAGAGGTTATGGCTTTAGGCTCGTCGCCGGTAAAAGTAACGCCGCTGTTATTGATCGTTACTTATTTGATATTAACTTTTGCCGAATTGTACATATCTCCATTGGGAATTTCCTTTGTATCAAAGGTTGCTCCTCCTAAATATCAGGGGGTTATGCAAGGGGGGTGGTTGGGCGCAACAGCCGTTGGCAATCAATTACTTTTCATTGGGTCTGTTCTTTATGAATCGGTTCCTATCTGGATGACTTGGGCCGTTTTTGTCGCGGCTTGTTCTATCTCAATGATTACCATGTTTTGCTTATTAGGGTGGATGGAAAGAGTAGCGAAATAGACGGCACGTTACTCGCCGATAAGGGGGATATGTGAGCAAAGAAACTCAATCGGCTCTTTTTCGAACCACCCATATCCCCGGACTTGAGGTTCCCTTTAGAAGCAATCAAAAGGATTTCAAACCTGATTTCAAACCTTTCAAAAACTTGAGAAAAAGCGTAGAAACAGTATTTTCTTAGGTTGAACGACCCGTTTCTGTTGTTACGAAATTATGCCAAAAAGATGAGAGGGCATTTGTTTTGATGGCTTCTTCCGTTCGCCCAGTTGCCTTACCTGTTTCCACGTCCCAATAATTGGGGTTCACATCACATTTCATACTGAAACACGATTCTTTACCATCAACGGTAATCTGGCAGAAAAGCGGAATCATTCCGTTGGCTTTCTGTTTTTTCTCTTATCGATCACCCTCCTACGAATAAAAATCCTTCCCTGTTTTTCATGTTTCCCAAATGCTTCGGCAGATTGCTGTCCTCTGTCGAATGGATAGACGGTGGCATGATTCTGCCGGGGCATGCCTAAATGAAGTGAAAAAATGGAGCGTTGAAAATGGGAGGTGAGAAAAATATGGATGAACCTTTTGTTTGCTGTGTTTGTTTTCTCAAATAGATGATGCAATAAAACATACATGATAAGTAAGAATGTAATGATGCCATGATGGATTCTTTTAGTAACAATTCACCGCGTAGCTTCACTTCTTTGATTAACCTACAGAAAGAAATTGCCGCTGCTAAAAACAGAGATTTGGTAGAACAAATATGCCTTCAAGAAGCTTTCATAAATTTGATGATGATTGGAGAAATTGAATCTTTCGTCCAATTAATGCGTATGGACATGAAGAATGCCGATATGTTGAAACACAACATCAAAAAGGAATGTAATATTTTACTCAAACATGCCGGCCGGCTGCAATCTTTGGCTTCTGTTGTTGACAGGAGATTGACAATGAGATGTTGTAGTGCCATTCTGCCCGGATGCGAAAAGCGTTTTGTCGACGATGCCGGCTCTGCTGTCATCGGTTTGCAGAACCGTTTTCATTTATTACTCAAAAACCCCTTGGAGCTATTCTTTATTTGCCTCAAGCAAGTGGCGGAAAATGCAGGGTACAAACATCCCGAAGTGTATGCTCGCGTGTATCTTGTCGGTGCGTTAACAAACCTATCGTTGGAATTATCGGAATTTTACATTCATACGCTGAAAAACAATTTTGGCATTATCCTCCTACACGATACGCAAAACGAAAGAACAATAATCGCGTCTGTTAACCGCATGATTGCCGCTTTTTGGAAAAGAGCGTTGACCGAGAAAGAGATACGGGAGGTCAAATGCCATGAAAACTCGATGACTAACCTCATTACGGGGGAAAGAGTGATTGATCTACTTGAAAATACGGAATTGGAAATCTATCATTTTTATTGTGAATACTTTTTGGCTGTGTTGCAATGTGATATACGGCATAAGGGGCATATATCTTCTTTCACTATGCGTCGTTCTTTGCTTTCCAAATTAAGCAATAAAAAAGGTGTTTGCTCTTTGCTTTCCGAATTGCAAGCAGTGGCGCAATGCAAAGAGGACGAAGATATGTATGACTTTTCTCTTCGATTATCCAATTATCATGCACCGGTGATGGATGAATTCCGAGGCTTGATGCTGCGAGGTATTTGCCGTTTGACTCCCGTAGAGGAGAACCGTATTGAGATAGAGAGATTAATCCGGGAGGCCGGAGAGAATGACGGTACGCTTCCACTTGGGACTTTGCGCAACATGTATTCTACCCTCGGAAGCAGGCAGGCTCTACTGGAATATATCGCACAGATGGGAGAAGGTGGAAAAGGAACAATAACGTTTCTGGAAAGGCTGGACGAAAAGGATTTGGACAAAAGTTTTATCGGGAAAACGCCGTGTTTCATGGATTTATGAAGGGTAATTCGCCGTTTTCCTCTTGCATAAAGTTTCTGTAACCGATATCTTTGTTTTCATAATTATTAAAACAAAATTAAGTTATGAAAAATCATCATGTCTTTTTTCCGGGTCTCATTTTAGTATTTATAGGTCTGTTGTTCTTCGGACGGAATGTCGGGTGGATTGACCATTCCTTGTTTCGGATACTGTTCTCTTGGCAAACACTTTTAGCTGTTATCGGAGTGGGATTGTGTTTGCGCAGACGTTTAGTCGGCGGATTGATGTTAATAGCTGTTGCAACGTACTTTCTCACGCATCGCATTGACTCTATATTGGCTTGGGATGTACAGACGTACTGGCCCCTGTTAATCGTATTTATTGGGATTGTCGTATTGTTTAAAAGACCGTTAGAGAGAAAATGCAGCAGTCGTCATCATAAAATTACGAAGGACTTGTTATATACCTCTCAGGACGGATTTGTCCATTCGGAAGTTACTTTCGGTGCGGTAAAACAGATCGTGGTTGACCCGATATTCAAGGGGGCGGATATAAAAACGACATTCGGATCTACCTTGATTGATTTGCGGCGTACTTCATTGGAAAATCCGGAGACTTACATTGATGTAGAAAGTACTTTCAGCAATATTGAGCTATATGTACCGAATACATGGATGGTAGTGTCCAAAGCAAATGCCGACTTTGGCGGTATTGACGATAAACGCTTCCATTCGGGATTTATTGAAATTGATAATAGTCGGAAAGTAATCATTCGCGGAAAAGTTGTATTTAGCGGATTAGAAATAAAGAACTGACTATGCCTGTCCATCCTGTATTGGAATCAAGTTTTTTCAGGATAACCGGTATCGCCGTCGTATTATTGGCCATGTTTACGTTTGGGATGTTGCTTGTATTCTACGGCGATACGTATGCTTTCCGGGCTTTGGCGGAAAGTGTAACCTACGTCGGGTTGCTTTCACTGGCGGGTTTCCTGTATTGGTATGTATATAATTACCTGTCCACTTTCTATTTGCAGCTTATCTTTGCTCTGCTGGTTCAGGTGATTGCTTTGGCGGTGATTTTCGGATACCTTTTGATGTTCGGTTCCGATTTGTTGTCAGGCTTTCCCGCTAACATTCCATTGTTCCTAACGTTTGGGCTACTTTGTTGGCTTTCCCTCGCATTGTGGTATCACAGTCTGTGGCAATCAGAATTGTCCGAATCCGAACTGGCAGTAACCCTTTCCGGAACGGAAGAATCGTATGAAATTATCGACCGTATTTCCGTTAAAGAAGGCTCACGCATACATATCATACAGAGAGAAGAGCTCTTCTGTATTCGGGCTTGTGGAGATTACGTGATGCTCGTTACCGCTGAGGGGGAGTTTGTGAAGGAACAGACAATGAAGTATTTTGAGATGCATCTGCCCGATACCTTTGCGCGTATCCACCGCTCGTGCATTGTCAATACCAATCGTGTTACGCGTATTGAACTTTTTGGCAAAGACAAATACAACGTATGGTTGAAAAATGGAGAGAAACTGCGAGCAAGCAGCGGTGGATACAAATTGTTAAAAGAAAGGTTAGGGCTTTAAACGAATTTACAACGGAATTCACATACCTTTCCGGAAGGTGATGCGGAAAGTATGCTGTTTATACATCTCCAAACTAGTTTGTATTATCGGAGGATACAAATATACGTGAAATAAAATTTCTGTTTTGGAGGGTTTGAAAATCAATATGACGGAAAAGGATGAAAATTGTATCATATTGTAAAATCCGACAGAGTGAAATTTGTAATTAATTCTCGCTTGGTTAATCCCCTTGAAATGCAGTGATGATGAGGTTTAAAGTGGTTTTATAGGAGATAGATAAGAGATAGAAATTGGGGGTATTCAAAAGATGTTTACAAACACAAGATGTCGGTTTTTTAACATAAAAAGTATCATTTTGTATTTTGACGTCGTTGAATACAGATTTAATATTTTTTATAGGTGTTTTCGACTATCCTTACATTTGATGGAAGAAATGTAATGATTAGATACCTGTTTGTTTCGTAACTCTTCGTTCACACCGAATGTTTACAGAAATCAGGTGTAAGAATCTTTTAGGCGGAAAATGTTGTGTAAGCAATAAATGGGGTTGTAATTGGTTGAAACTTGTTACGGTTTGGGGTAGGAAAGGTGTGATAGTAACGGTTGAAATGCGGAAAAAGGATTGACATATTGAAGGGAGGATGTATGTTATTATTCAGGGGATATTAAGGAATTGTAAATGATGTATTTAACTGTTTCTGCGTTCTGTATCTTGGTACATACGATACTACCTTTCGGATACCCCCCCCTGTATTTGGAATCTATGGCGGATGCCAATTCCGCGGACCAACATAAGTAAAATTCGTTTAATCCATCCTGAATGACAACTTTTATATGTTACAGCATGATCGCCGATAGGTTGGCGAGATCAGTTTTTAAAGAAAGGGTTAGTGTGAGGAAAAATTTAACTAATTGCGATAAAGCTGTATCTTTATATCGAAGTCATCTATACTTTTTAGAGTTTATACCGATTAGATTGTTAAGCGAGCAGTTATTCTGAAATTATGTAATCCACAGGCAATTTCAAAACCCAAGTCGTCAAAAAATAACTTATGGCAACGGTAGCGTTCTTTGACAATACGTAAAATCTTTACCCTTCCAATAGCATGTTCTACTTTCACTCTAAAAGAGCTAATCTCCTTGTTCTGTTGCTTTTGAGTCCGGGATAAATCTCTCCCTCTTGGTTTGCGTGCAGGCATTTTAATGATTACGTTTTCAGGTTTGTATCCTAAGAATCCGCCATCCTGCCATAGGCAAATGCCCTTGGGGAAGCGGAGATTCTCTTTATCGCAGATATTTTTGTCGTGTATTTTGCCTTCGCAGGTTTGACTTATCCAAACAATACGCAAATCCGGTAGGGACAACACGTTGTTTTTCAGGCTATGAGTTTTTTCTTACCACTATAGCAAGATTTTTGTCTGTCCGCATCCAAGGGGCTTTGTATGGGTCTTTCCGTTCCATCAGGCAAAACATCACCGTAGTTCTTTACCGGTTCTGCTGCCAGAGAGGCTTTCCTTGTTGGTAATTCTCCCAAACGCTTAAGTGTTTTCTCAAGCAGAGGGATAAACAAATGAATGTACATATCGGCTTTGGGTTGAGTCATACCAAAACCAGCGGCATGATGTTCCTTTCGGGGATTAGTTTTTATAAAAACCAAAATGAAAAATAGTTTATCCTCTACCGTTGGTAAGCTACTTCTCTTTCGAGGTTTATATAACCTGACCCGCTCTTTGCCTTCAAAGGTGTATTTGCTCATATAGGTCCCTAATTCAACGGAAAAATCAACACTCAGCGCCTCAAATTCAGCCGGCGATAACCCCGTCAAACTACGAAACTGTAACTCGTTTTGTTGTATTTTCTTGTATTCCAATGTGATTTTTGGGGAAAGATACGATTTTTTCAATAATAAAAACGCTAATCGGTATAAACTCTATTGATAAAATGGAATATTATCAATAAAGCTGTTCTACGACATATTATATTTTTTGGAGCGTTGAAGGAATGCCGCTATCTTTGTAGCGTTATCCTGAAAACAATCTTTTTACCTTAAAGAAAACTAATACCTATTGAAAACTTAAAAATGGGGCTTTGTGAAAAGCCCCATTTTTGTTGTATAGTATTGCTTATGTTTTTTGTGGCTCCAATGTACAGTTAAAAACGTAGAAACAGCTATACAAGGGAGAAATAGAGATTTCAACGCATAATTACCATAATGCGCGTACCACAGTTTTTACCTCATAGATTTTATGCTGTTAAACAGATTGTAAATTCAATTAAATGACTATCCGTAATTTCGCCTAATGTACTTATCTTTGTACTCACAAGGATAAACGAAATGAATTTACTGGATTTTGTATCTGAATTTCCGGATGAATCCAGTTGTCGGAACAAGTTCAAAGAATACCGCGAGCGAGTAGGAGTAGTATGTCCGGTATGTGGATATAAGGATCGTTATTGGAAAGGGGATAAGGCTTGTTATGAATGTAAGCATTGCGGTAAACGTCAAAGTCTACGCGCTAATACAGTCATGCATGGCTCTCATTTACCTTTTCGTTATTGGTTTATAGCTATCCACCTATTAACAAGTACGAAGAAAAGTTTTTCAGCAGCAGAATTGCAACGGCAATTAGGACATAAACGTTATGAACCAATTTGGTTGATGCTTCATAAACTTAGAGGCATCATGGGCAAACGTGATGAATTATATGACTTGACAGAGGTGGTAGAGTTAGACGAAGGTTTCTTTACTACAGAGATTCAGGATGAAGAAAAGGAAAAACCTTTGAAACGAGGTCGGGGAAGTCAATCCAAAAGTAAAGTAATGGTTATGGCAGAGAGTATTCCCCTTGAAGGAGAAACTACAAAGAAAGGCAAACCCCGAAAAGTAGGACATTTGAAGATGTTTGTCATTGATGATTTGAAATCTACCACCATAGATAATGTGGTTATAGAGAATATAAGCACTGATGCTATTATTGATTCAGATAAATCCACTTCATATACCCACCTAAAGAATCTTGTAGGTGAGCATCGCCCTAAGGTAATACCAAAAGAAGAGGTAGGTAAAGCATTACCTTGGGTGCATATTGCCATCAGCAATGCCAAAAGATTATTATTGGATATTCACCATGACATTAAAGGGGAATATCTGCAAAATTATCTCAGTGAGTTTTGCTACAAATTTAATCGCAGATATTTTGGAGAAAATCTTTTTGATAGGCTGATGGTCGCTTCGGTGACGTACAAAAATCGTTTTAGGTGTAATTGCGGATAGGCATATTCAATTATATAAATCCTAAGTTTCGCATTTACTAATTGAATTTATGAATGTCCGTAATATTGCCTAAATCCAAAAACTCTGTGTTTCTTTGCGAGAAATAAAGCCAGCAAGATGAATTTATTAAATTTTATATCTACCTATCCTGATGAGGAGAGTTGTCGCACCAAGTTTAAGGCATATCGTGATAAATAGCTAACAACAACCGTTTGGCATTGCTGATAGCGATATGTACCCAAGGTAAAACTGTTCCTGTTTCTTTTTTGGGGATTACTTTTGGTCTATGCTCTTTTACAATATCTTTTACTTGGACATAAGAGGTTGAGTGGTCAGAATCAATGCTTGATTCTTGGGATACATTTTCTCTTACCAATGGAGTGATTGTTGCTGATTTTAAGTCTTTAATAACTACCATCTTGATATGTCCGACAACCCTTGCTAAACAAAGAAGATGAAGCGCTATTGCCTTTAATAACTACCATCTTGATATGTCCGACTTTTCTAGGTTTACCGTTTTTTTGTCGTTTCTCCTTCAACCGGCTGGCTTTCTGCCATGACTAGAACTTTACTTTTTTTCTGACTGCCTCTGCCTCTTTTCTGGGTCTTCGTTTTCTCTTCTTCTTGGGTCTCCGTTGAAAAAAAGCCTTCGTCTAATTCTAATACCCCTAATAAGGGATATTGCTCATCCCGCTTGCCCATAATCCCGCGAAGTTTATGAAGAAGACACCAAATAGGTTCATAGCTCTTATGCCCTAATTGTCTCTGGAGTTCCGCTGCTGAAAAACTTTTTTTCGTGCTTGTTAGTAAATGGATAGCTATGAACCAATTTGGTTGATGCTTCATAAACTTAGAGGCATCATGGGCAAACGTGATGAATTATATGACTTGACAGAGGTGGTAGAGTGAGACGAAGGTTTCTTTACTACAGAGATTCAGGATGAAGAAAAGGAAAAACCTTTGAAACGAGGTCGGGGAAGTCAATCCAAAAGTAAAGTAATGGTTATGGCAGAGAGTATTCCCCTTGAAGGAGAA
>SNRY01000239.1_pt1 | contig 20217 bp, 14 predicted proteins | sample 4693421 | NCBI WGS metagenome assembly SNRY01 (sample SAMN11003215, study PRJNA524138) | termite gut metagenome | isolation source: Bacteroidetes bacterial symbionts from single cell of protist host amplifed... | host: Streblomastix strix ... | reverse complement strand
GCGAACAGTCGCCGGAGTTCAAAACCCGCCTGTCCGACCTTTATAACCGGACATTCAACTGTTTTGTCCGCCCGCAGTATGACGGTGGTCATCAAACGTTCCCCGGATTGGACGTAAAGGCATTGGGAATTGACGACCTGTATAAAAGCCAAAAGGATGCCATTTGGATGCTCAAACAGAACGGAGGGGGAATATGTGACCATGAGGTGGGGGCGGGCAAGACGCTGATTATGTGCTGCGCCGCTTACGAAATGAAGCGTTTGGGGCTTGCCAACAAGCCGATGATTATCGGGCTGAAAGCCAACATACACGAGATAGCGCAAACGTTCCAAACAGCCTATCCTAACGCTAAAATCCTGTATCCGGGCAAGGAGGACTTTACCCCGCAAAACCGCATGAAGATATTCCATACCATCAAGAACAATTCATGGGACGCTGCTATCCTGACGCACGAACAGTTCGGGATGATACCTCAATCCCCCGAAATACAACGGGATATTTTGCAGAAAGAATTGGACAGCGTGGAGGAAAATTTAGAGGTACTCAAGCAGCAGGGACACGAAGTATCACGGGGAATGCTCAAGGGAGTGCTTAAACGCCAACTGAATCTCCAAGCCAAACTCCTGACGATAGCAGACGCTATCAAAAACCGCACGGACGATGTAACGGACTTCCGTATGATGGGTATTGACCACTTGTTTGTGGATGAAAGCCACCGTTTCAAGAACCTGATGTTTACCACCCGGCACGACCGCGTGGCAGGATTGGGGAATCCCGACGGCAGCCAGCGAGCCATGAACATGCTTTTCGCTTTGCGTACCATTCAGGAAAGAACAGGCAAGGATTTAGGAGCGACCTTCCTGTCGGGAACAACCATATCCAATTCCCTGACGGAACTGTATTTGTTGTTCAAATACCTTCGCCCGCAAGAATTGGAACGGCAGGGCATTAACACCTTTGATGCGTGGGCAGCCGTTTTTGCCAAGAAGACAACCGATTATGAATTTTCCGTAACCAACGAGATTGTACAGAAGGAACGTTTCCGCTACTTCATCAAAGTGCCGGAGTTGGCAGCGTTTTACAGTGAGATAACCGACTTTAGAACAGCCAAAGACATCGGTATTGACCGACCGGAGAAGAATGAAATCCTGCATAACATACCCCTCACTCCCCAACAGGAGGAGTTTATCGGACGGCTGATTGAATTTGCCCGAACAGGCAACGGGGAGCTATTGGGTAGAGGCGAGCTATCGGACGCGGAAATGAAAGCCAAAATGCTCATTGCAACGGATTATGCGAGGAAAATGTCGCTGGATATGCGCCTGATTGACAAGGACAAATACGATGACCACATTGACAACAAAGCTACCCATTGCGCCGCCAATATCGCCCAATATTACAGGGAATATAATCCCCAAAAGGGGACACAGTTTGTATTCAGTGATTTGGGAACATACAAGCCGGGGCAGTGGAATCCTTACAGTGAAATCAAACGCAAGTTAGTGGAAGACCATCACATCCCCGCCCATGAAATCCGCTTTATTCAGGAAGCCAAAACGGAACAGGCGCGTAAAGCCATCATAACCGCCATGAACGAGGGGAAAATTAGAGTGCTGTTCGGCTCTACCGAGATGCTGGGAACGGGTGTAAACGCACAGCAAAGAGCCGTAGCGGTGCATCATTTGGATTCTCCGTGGCGACCGAGCGACTTGGAGCAGCGCGAGGGCAGAGCTATCCGCAGAGGCAACGAAACGGCTAAGCTACACGCCGGAAATAAATTGGACGTGATTATCTATGCCGTAGAAAAGAGTTTGGATTCCTACAAATTTAATCTGCTTCACAACAAGCAGCTTTTTATATCACAGCTCAAAACCAATAATATGGGCAGCAGGACGATTGACGAGGGCAGCATAGATGAAAAAAGCGGTATGAACTTTTCGGAATACGTGGCAATCCTCTCAGGCAATACCGACCTGTTGGAGAAAGCCAAATTGGAAAAGAAAATCACGGCATTGGAAAGTGAACGGCAGGCATTTGCCAAAAACAAAGCTGCCAGCCTGATTAAATTAAAGGACATTACGCAAAGGGTAGGGGCAAACACGGAAACCGTTTCACGCATGAGAGGGGATTGGGAAACCTTTATGAGCCGACTTGTAAAAGACAAGGACGGTAATGTTATGAATCCCATTGAGTTGAACGGTGTGCAAAGTTCGGATGTGAAAATTATCGGGGCAAAACTCAATGAAATAGCGGACAATGCAGCTACCAACGGAGAGCATTATAAAATCGGTGCGCTATACGGGTTTACCTTGTCGGTAAAGACTGAAAACTCACAGAAAGAGGGACTGTTCATGAAGGAAAACCGCTTCTTCACCCATGGGGAAGGCAGTATCAAATATACCCACAATAACGGGCACATGGCAAGCGACCCGAAGTTGGCATCACTTTATTTCCTGAGTGCGTTGGAAAAGATACCCAAACTGATAGAGAAATACCAAGCGGATACGGAAAAGATTGCCGGAGATTTACCGGTATTACGTGAAGTGGAAACAGGCGCGTGGCGAAAAGAAAATGAGCTGAAAGACCTCAAATCGGAGTTATCGGCTTTGGACAGGAAGATACAACTCTCGTTAAAGCCGATAGAACAGGGAGAAGATAAACCCAAAGAGATGCAGGAAAATAAAACATCCGTTAGTAACGAACATTACAGGCAAGGGGCAGAGGATTCCGCTTCACATTCCTACCACATGCCCGAAAGACTGCGGGAAATGAAAGAAGGATTGGGAAGCAGGCTCATCATCGCTTCCGCCCATACCGGTAATCAATCCAAAGGATTTAAACTGTAATGAATAACATCTTACCAATGAGAATCGGATTAATAGACGTGGACGGGCATCATTTTCCCAATTTCGCGCTTATGAAAATAGCCAATTTTCATAAGACGGCAGGAGATACCGTAGAGTGGGTTAATTACTTGAAACATTACGACAAAGTATATCAATCCAAAGTATTTACCTTTACTTCGGACATTCAAACTCCCGTTCAAGCGGACGAGAGTTTGAAAGGAGGAACGAGATATAAAATGTATGGCGAACTGTTTTGCGAAGACATGGAACCCGAATATTTCCTGTATCCGCAGTATCCTGCCGCATACGGTTTTTTAACACGCGGGTGTATCCGCCGTTGCAGGTGGTGTATCGTTCCTGAAAAAGAAGGCGGTATCAGACCTTACCGCGATATCGAAACGGTTTTGCAGGGCAGGAAAACGGCTATTTTAATGGATAATAATGTACTTGCATCCAATCATGGATTAAAGCAATTGGAAAAAATCATCGACCTGAAATGTAAAGTGGACTTTAATCAAGGACTGGACAACCGTTTAGTTACGGATGAAATTGCAAAAATGCTTTCCAAAATCAAATGGATTCGGTATATACGCTTTGCCTATGATACGGTACGGTCAGTAGAACCTTTATTGTCCGCTACTGAAAAACTAAACAGGTACGGAGTTAAAAAATTACAAGATATTCGTTTATGTACTTGTAAGGGAGATTGAGGATGCCAATGACCGCTGCCGGATGCTCAAAAGATTGGGCATCATTCCCTTTGCACAACCCTATCGGGATTTGAATACCAATACCGAACCCACTTTGAAGCAAAAGCGGTTTGCCCGCCATGTGAACCACAAAGCCATTTTCAATTCCATAGAGTGGAAGATTATAAAGATTACATAGCCAATAGTAAAGGTCTGAATACAGAGTTAAAAGCAGCATAGCGGCATGGATTTTCCAAAAAGAAAACATCTCCAAGATTTACGGGTATTTCAGGGGGATGGATTTTCTAAAATGAGATTGACCAGCAGTTGAAAATTGATTGTTGATTGTTTTTTTAGAATGTTACACTGTACATCCAATACAGCATCTCTTTTCCCCGTAAATTTTGGTATGCTCTCCCGTTTTCTTCATGCCTGTTTTTTCTGAAATACGGATAGATGCTTCGTTTTCAGGACGTATTAAGCAGTACAACTCTTTTAGGTTCAACCTCTCGCAGGCAAACTTCATACATGCTTTGACGGATTCCACGCAATAACCCTGCTTCCAATATGCGCGAAATTGTACTAAGAATGTCGATAGAATTTTAGCGAATAGTTTTTCCATCCACTTATTGTAATAATCGTTGTTGACGTACATGATACTTTTGTTTTTAAAATTCCGCATCAACAGTAATGCAACACAAAAGTATATACGAAATTTCTGAGAAACAAGCAATTTCCAATAGGATTGTAGAGGTTTGCGCTGTAGATACTAATTATTTTCGGCATGCAAAGATTATTTTTGAAGATTCCTAAGGTTTTTTGTGGTAAAAACAAGAAAAATATATCTTTGCACATTAATATTACAGCATGAGTAGAAATTCTAATACACAACAACAGTAATGCAACACAAAAGTATATACGAAATTTCTGAGAAACAAGCAATTTCCAATAGGATTGTAGAGGTTTGCGCTGTAGATACTAATTATTTTCGGCATGCAAAGATTATTTTTGAAGATTCCTAAGGTTTTTTGTAGTAAAAACAAGAAAAATATATCTTTGCACATTAATATTACAGCATGAGTAGAAATTCTAATACACAACAACATAATGAGTATTGATAATAAAATTCGATATACATTTTCGGGACATGAATCCTTTTATTGTAAATCTCTTTGGTTAAAAAAGGGATATGATTTCATATCGGAAAACAAAGACTTCAATGCCCCCGATGCCGTTGTGAAATTAGGGGTAGGAAAAAATATGGTTGCTTCTATTCGCTATTGGTTGAGGGCTTTCGGTCTGATAGAAGATGGTCATGCAACAGAAATTGCCGACTATATTTTTAACGATGAAAACGGGAAAGACCCTTATATTGAGGACTTAGGCACATTGTGGTTATTGCATTATTTACTTGTAAAAACCGAATTGGCAAGCATCTACAAACTGTTTTTTGTTGATTTTCATAAAGAAAAAAATAATGAATTTAGTCGCGAAAAAATGCTGAGTTTTTTGAAACGCAAGAGTTTTGAAACTGATTATTCCAATCTGTATAACGAAAATACGGTAAAAAGAGATATTGGCGTATTACTTCAAAACTATGCAATTCCTGAAGAGGATAAGCCAAACGAGGACTTTTCCGCCTTGCTGATAGACTTGAATCTGATTCGTCAGACAGACAACAAAACGTATTATTTCAATGTTAGAGGCAAAAATGAACTAACATCCGAAATCCTTTTGTATGCCATTCTTGATTGGAAAGGAAACGACAAAACTGTCGATTATGAGGCAATGGTTGATTATTTTGGAGGGATTTTCTGCTTAACATCCGCCGAATTAATAGATGTCTTGCTGGTATTAACTGAAAAATATCATGATTCATTGGTTTTTGCGGATGACGGTGGAATAAAACAATTGCTGTTTATCAAAGAGTTAGACAAACAAGTAATATTAAACAGTTATTACAACAAGATATGAAATTCGCCTTATCTACAAATATAAAAAATGTACAATTAGATGATTTTCACTATATTGTTACTGCAAATGCCCGCAGGGTGATTGGAAATATCGTTGCTAATTATATTTCGGGAATTCACAGTTTTACGATGATCGGTACTTACGGTACAGGCAAATCAAGTTTTCTGATGGCATTTGAAAGGGATATATTATTATCAACCAACCTATTATTTAGTAATAAAGGGCAATTCAACAACTACAAAAAATTTCACTTCATCAATATTGTTGGCGATTATTCAACTCTTTCCAATCTTTTGAGCGATGAATTGGAGATAGACTCCACAAATTCAAAAGAGATTTTTGCCCAACTCAATAAAACACTTAAAACTCATAAGGCGCAAAATGAATTTGTATTGATTGCAATTGATGAGTTCGGAAAAATACTCGAACATGCAGCTAATCACAATCCCGAACAGGAACTGTATTTTGTGCAACAATTGGCGGAGTTTGTCAATCATCCGTCCCACGACAATGTTTTGCTATTATCTACATTACATCAAAACTTCAGTACTTACGCTAAAAAGCTGACGGAACAGCAAAGAAATGAATGGATTAAAGTAAAAGGACGTTTCAAGGAAATTGTATTCAGCGAGCCGGTTGAACAGTTATTGCATTTGGCAGCGGAACAAATCACGACATCCAAACGAAAAATCGTTTCAGAAGAAAATTTTGACAAACTACTTCAATTAGCAAGTACAACACGATTTATTAACAGCAATTTAGATGTAAATGTAGCCAAGCAATTATATCCGTTGGATATATTTTCGGCGGTTGCTCTCAGTTATGCTATTCAACGATATGGACAAAACGAGCGTTCTCTGTTTTCTTTTCTGATGTCCAAAGACGACAATTCAATCAGCAACTTTGAGCCTTCTGCAACAAAGACATATAATCTCGCAAACGTCTATGACTATGTGATTTGTAATTTTTATTCATATTTGTCTGAGGTTAATGCAGATTCGACGAATTGGCGAGCAGTTCGCGTAGCATTGGAAAGAGCGGAGGGAATACTGGATATTGAAAAGGTCAATGATGCTATCAAAATCATAAAGGCAATCGGATTGCTTAACATATTTGGCACATCTTCTGTTATTTTCAATTCCGATGCTTTATGCCAATATGGACGCATAGCGTTGGATATTTCCAATCCTGATACCATCATTAAAGAACTTGAATCATTGAAGATTATCCGCTATGCTAAATACAAATCACAGTATTTCCCATTTGAGGGGACAGATGTAAATATTGAGGATGAACTATATAAAGCAGTCGGACAAGTTCCCCGTCCGATAGATATTCTTGACGATTTAAGTGCTTGTTTTGATTTCAGAATAGTTTCAACAAATGCCTCTTATTACAAAATAGGTACGCCGCGCTTCTTTGAGTTTAAGTTGTCGAATCAAGCAATTACGCTTGTTCCGTCCGGCGATATTGATGGATACATCAACCTCGTTTTTCCCAATCAATCGGATTGTATGGAACAATTGCTTGAAATATCGGAGCATAGCAACGATGCAATTGTATATGCCTATTACAAGAACGTTGAAGAAATTGTCAATCACTTGTATGAAATGCAAAAATTGGAATATGTCCTAAAACAAGTATTGGTTGATGAATCAGATACAGTGGCGATTAAAGAAATAAGCAACTTAATTACTTATGAGAGGGATTTGTTGAATAAAGACATCAATCAAAGCCTGACAACGTTTTCGGATAATATTGAATGGTATTATAGGGGAAACTATATAAGAATTACCTCGCAAGCCGATTTCAATAAATTGCTTTCGAGAGTTTGTAATGAGGTCTATTATTCAACGCCGATCATTCAAAATGAACTATTTAACAGGCAGAAAATCAACAGTTCTATTTCGCTTGCGCGTGTTAATCTGTTGAATCTGCTGATTGACGATAATTGTGTACTGCAAGAAGATTTGGGATTTGAAGATGATAAATTTCCGCCTGAAAAAACAATTTATTATACACTATTGAAAAATACAGGTATTCATCGGTGTGTAAATGATATATATACATTAGGAGAGCCTCAAACAAATGCTTTGACTGATTTATGGAATGTATGTGAGGAATTTTTGCAAAGTTCCATAGAAAAGCAGTGCAAATTAGGGGATTTGATTAAAGTTTTAAACTCCGCACCGTTCAAATTGAAGCAAGGATTCTTAAACTTTTGGATACCAATTTATTTGATTATCAAAAAACAAGATTATTCTCTTTACGACAGTGAGGGAAGATATGTCCCAAACATCAATCGCGAAGTATTGGATTTGCTTCAAAAATCACCGAATGAATTTAGAATGAAGGCTTTTGCTGTCAATGGTGTGAAAATTGAGTTTTTTAATCAATATCGGAACTTTATCAATCTAAATGATAAAGAATTAATAACCCAAGATAGTTTTATTGAAACGATAAAGCCGTTCTTGGCTTTTTATAGAAATCTAAATGACTATGCCAAGAATACACAGAATTTTGACAATCCTAAAACGGCAAAATTCAGAAATGTATTGGCAAAGGCAACAGACCCTGAAAAGACATTTTTTGAGGATTTACCAAATGTATTTGGCTTTAAAAATGAATCTTTAGCGCATAATCAAGAATTTATGTCGCAATATCAGGATTTAATAAAAGATGCGATTCGTGAATTAAGGTCGTGCTATTCCAATCTTATTAATCGAATAGAGGATAATGTCATTGATATTCTTGGGTTACAATCAGAGGCTTTCAACGAATACAAAAAAGAAATAGACAATCGTTTCAAAACGATAAAACAGCATCTACTTACAGCTAAACAACGTAACTTTTTGAATAGGATAATATTTCCTCAAACAGAAAAAACGGCATGGTACGAATCTATATGCTATGTAGTATTAGACAAGCCCCTTGCATCAATAAAGGATAATGAAGTGGCATTATTGATTGACACAATGCGGCATCTGTTTAATACGTTAACTAAATTTGTTGAGATTTCTACAGTCGCAAAAGAAAATTCTCATGCCGAAATATATAAATTTGAATTAGTCTCAACACAAGGTTCATTAAATCCTCAATCGTTTCTTTTGCCTGAAAACCAAAAGGATAGAACGATAGCATTAGAAGAAAATATCAATAAAATTCTATCAGGCGATGACAATTTAGATGTATGTACTTTATTGAGAATTATAAAAAACAAAATCAAAACCGATGGTTAGACACGTATTAGGCATATCAGGGGGAAAGGACAGCGCAGCATTAGCGATTTATATGAAAGAAAAGTATCCGAATTTGAAGATAGATTTCTACAATTCCGATACCGGTTGCGAATTGGAAGAAACCGAGCAACTGATAAATCGTTTGGAATCTGTGTTGGGACACATTGCAAGATTAAAAGCAGCACAAGGAAGTCCCGAACCAACACCATTTCACCACTTTTATAAATCAAGTGGCGGATATTTGCCTTCGCCACAAGCGCGTTGGTGTACGCAAAAAATGAAATTGGCTGAATTTGAAAAATTCGTTGGCGATGCACCAACAATATCTTATGTAGGTATTCGTGGCGATGAAGAACGCGAAGGTTATGTTTCAACAAGACCAAATATTCAAGCAATTTTTCCTTTTCGCCGAAGTATTTGGAGTATGGACGTTATCAACAAAGTTTTGCATAATGATAATATTCAGCAAATTAGCGATATTTATGAAATAATAGCAATGCCAGATATTCTAAATGAGGCACTTAAAATTGTCAGAACTCCATTGACAAAGCAATTTTATTATAGTAAAAAACTCAATGCTTTGTTGGATTTGGATACAAAAATATTTAATCAGGCTGTTTTTATGTTTTTGAAAACAACTGATTATCCTGTTGGGAAATTGAACTATTTTCCATTGGTTGATAACGAAGATGTTTTGGGAATAAATGATATTTACAGAATCTTGGAAGATAGCGGAGTTGGTGTTCCTGCGTATTATAAAGCCATTGAATTTGAAGTAGATGGAAAGAAAGGAACATATAGTCGTAGTCGTTCCGGTTGTTATTTCTGCTTTTTCCAACAAAAAATAGAGTGGATTTGGCTTTACGAACAACACCCCGATTTATTTCAAAAATCAATGGAATTTGAAAAAGACGGTTACACTTGGAACCAAGGCGAAAGTTTAGCAGAATTAACAAAACCCGAACACATTCGCCAAATTAAATTAGATGCAATCAAACGGCAGGAAAACAAAGCCAAGAAAGAATCAAACTCTTTGTTGGTGGATATGTTTGCTGACGATAATGATGCTTTGTGTGCAAATTGTTTTATATAACATATTATGGAAGAAAAAAAAACAATAAAAGAGGTTGGTTTTACAGTTGATGCAGGGCTTATACAACGGTTAGGATATGAATTGGTAGGTCGTGCAGAAACCGCTGTTTCAGAACTTATAAAAAATTCCTATGATGCAGATGCCACTCTGGTTGATGTTGATTTTGTTGATTCATACCAATTTGGCGGAACATTGATTATTTCCGATAATGGCGTAGGCATGACAGAAGAACAACTGATAAACGGATTTATGAGAATTTCTTCGACAGATAAAATACATAATCCTACTTCTGATAAATTCAAACGAACAAAAGCAGGACGAAAAGGCATTGGACGTTTTGCAACACAACGACTTGGCGAACAATTAATAATAATTACACAGACGCAGGAATCCGAAAAAGCATTAAAAATCATTATTGATTGGAGCAGATACACTATTGACAAAGATTTGGCTTCTATTACTTTCCCCATTGAAGAAGTAGAAAAAGAAAAAGAGGAAGGCACAACATTAGCTATACATAATCTTCGTGACGGATGGACTTATGCTGCTATAAGACGTGTATATCGTTATGTATTAGACCTTTTTCAGCCTAATTATTTATCGGACAGAAGTAAAAATCTCAATTTTGCTATTCAAAATGAAAATTCTTTTAAAGTAAACTTTAACCAGACAATTAATGGAGTAAAAAATACTATATTAAATGAACAAGTTTCTATCTTTAACAAATCTCTTGCTACTTTTGAGGGCTACATTGACGATGAACATAATGGCATTATTACAGTAAAAAGTGAAAGTTTAGAATTAAATGACAGTTTGTTAATTGATTATTCGGAAGATAACAAAAAATATGTAAAGTTATCTAATGTTTATTTTAAAATCCATTTTTTTCTATACGGACAAGCTATAAGGTATTATAACGGAACAATATTAGGCACAGATTTGAATAAAATACAGGAACTTTCACAAACTGCAAGTGGAGTTCGTTTATATCGAAATGGATTCAGAGTATTACCTTACGGAGAAGTTACTGATGATTGGACACGAGTAGATAGACGGTGGTCAAGTGAATCAGGCAAAACAACTGTTCCTTTAAGTAATAAAAATCTATTTGGTTTTGTTGAAATAGCTGATGCTGAAGGAAAACTATTTGAGGAAACGGCAAGCAGAGAAGGATTGATAGAAAATGAGGCATTTAGACAATTATCGGATTTTATAAATAAAGCATTAGTTAAAGCAAGGGAACGAATTGTTGAAAAAATTACTGCTTTTAGAGCAAATACTAATGCGGATGATTTTACTCAAAGTTCCGAAAAGCAAGAACAATCCACTCAAGAAAAACTTCAAAAGCTTACCGACTTTTTTGAGGATGATTCAAATGATAATACAGATGAAAATAATCAACAATCCAAAGAGGCTAAAGAAAAAAAGAAAATAGAAGGTAAAAAGATTATTGAAGAAATTCGTAAAGAATTAGAAGAAGCAGGTATGCTAAGAGTCTTAGCGGGATTAGGACTTGCCATAGGGGAGTTTACCCATGAGATAACAAATTATAAATATCCGGTATATGGTCATATTCATAAATTGCACAATCAAAATTTACCACAAGAATCTCTTGAACAAGTAAAAGGACTTGAAAATAATTTTAACAGTTTGTATAGCTATACAGGGTATTTTAGTGCAACTATTTCTCAAAATACAAATAGAGCAACAGACCCTGTAGATTTACTTGCTGTAATTGATAATTTCCAACAAACAATAAAAAACGACTTAGATAAAAACAATATTCAATTTGAAGTAGATGAATGGAATTTTAATGTAAAAACTATTCCGATGCACCGGTCAGAATGGAGTTCTATATTATTTAATCTTTACACAAATGCAAAAAAAGCAGTAAAAAGAGAAAAAGCGTTCGGAAAAATATTTATAGAAGTAGGAATAGAAGATGAGAATACATTTATTAAATTTCACGATAATGGGGATGGAATCCCAGAAGAAAATCGGCATAGAGTTTTCAATGCTTTTTTTTCAACTTCTACCCCTGCAAGTTTTGATGCGCCAAGAGATGAACAAATGGTTGGAACAGGTCTTGGACTTAAAATTGTAAAAGATATAATAAATTCATACAAAGGCAAAATTTCGCTTGTAGAACCTAATAATGGATATGCAACTTGTTTTAAAATAGAAATACCTCGTTTTAAAGAAATAAAAAACACATAAAAATATGCTTACAAAATTTTTATACATTGATGACGATAAGATAAAAGATGCCGAAGACAAAGTTCAAGGATTTGAACAAGAAGGTTGTCTTAAAATAACTACCCAACAACATAAGGGAACTTGGGAAGAACAATTAAAATTCATAAAAAATTTCAATGAAACCTCAATGGATGGTTTGATTTTGGATTTGCGGTTGGATGATTTCCCAAATGAAAAAAATGAACGTGCTGATTTTAGGGGGACTTCATTAGCACAGGAAATTAGAACGAGGCAAAAAGAAAAGGAATTTAGGAGTTTCCCGATTGTTCTATTTTCTGCCAACGATAAACTTAAAAAATCGTTGGAAAATTCCGGGAAAGATTTGTTTGATATTTGTATTGATAAGTCCAAAGTAAACGCTGCTTCTTTCGACATTTATACACCACGACTAATATCATTAGCCGAAGGATATAAATTTTTATCAGGCACCAAAGAAGTTGCAAAGATTTTAGACGTAGATATAAATGTTATTGATGACCGCTTTTTGTCGGAATTATCTCAATTACTGAATAATCCTGTTCATATAATATCTCAATTTATTATATATGAATTGATTGAAAAACAGGGATTACTTATTGATGATCAAGTTTTGGCTGCAAGATTGGGGATTGACATTGAAAATTCACAAGATTGGGGAAAAGTTATAGAATCTTTATTTTCATCGAAATATTCAGGAGCGTTTAGTGGCGGTTGGCAACGTTGGTGGGCACTGCTCGTGGAAAAATGGTGGAAAGACACCATTCAAGCAGAACCGTATCTTCGTTCAACACCCGCAGAAGAGAGAGTTGCGTTAATTAAAAATGCGCTAAAGTTAGACAATCTTCAATCTGCACAGAAGATAGATAAAGCAGACAGTGAGGAATTTTGGACTGTCTGCAAGGGTTATAATCTTCCATTAGACCCAGTTGATGGACTTATAATAGAAGGGCAAGAAAAATTATATCCTTGGCAGGAACCTGAATATGTGTCTATTGATGCTGCATTGAAACGAAAGAACATAAGTGAGTGGAAAAATGTAGCCAAAATAGAAGAAGAGCATTTAAAAGAGTTACAAGAAACCTATAAAAAATCGAGGTAATTATGGGGAAAGGAAATTTAAGTGCCGATTTACAACAACTTGCAAGTATTCTGCAAAAGGAAAAAATTTGTTTTGATACTACACCTTTGAAAAATGTAATAGGGGATTTGAAGAAAAATCAAGGTACATACAATTTGCAAAAATTAAAACTCAAGATAGATGCTGTTCCAAATAATACTCGCCCAAGTGTAACGTCATTAGAAATTTTATTAAACGTACAAATTGCAGAATCAGTATCCAATGAAAACAATATCTGTAATCCGATAAGTACTTACAATTTTTCGATTGAGATTGTAGGAAAAAACGAAGGAAAAACAGTGCATTCAAGTTGGCATTTAGACTATGATAATGCTGTTGATAGTGAGTGTATGCACCCCAGTTTCCATTTAACTTACGGTGGTAAAACAATGAAATCTACTGAATTGGGAAATGTATTGCTTTTACCAGCTCCTCGAATCTCTTATCCGCCTATGGATGCTATATTGGGAGTGGATTTTGTTTTGAGCAATTTTGTGAAGAAGGATACATATAACAAAATCAAAGCGGACAGTCAATACAAAGCAGCGGTAAGACGCTCACAACAAAGATTGTGGCGACCTTATATGCTTTCAGTGGCTAATCATTGGTGCAAATTTACTAATTGTCAGCATTTTAGTATCAACAATAATTTGGGGAAAGAATATCAACCTACATTAATTGATTAACGCTTATGCTAAAGTCCGAAGTTCAATGGTCGCCTCATCGGCAGTACAAATCAAAGACGGAATGGGAACCGCTTGGTTTCTTTTCCGATTGCTTGTGCAACAGCACAAGCTTTGATTTGATGCTTGGATTCTTCAGTTCATCGGCAATCAGAACATTATCGGACGGTTTCGCGCTGTTTCTTTTCAACGGCGGAACGATGCGGCTTATTATCAACAATATTCTTTCGGCACAAGACAAAGACACGATTATTGCAGGCAATAAAGACAATTCAACCGTTCCGTTTGATATAACTAACATTGAACAACTACGCAATACTTTATCGGAAAAAGACAAGCATTTTTTTGAGTGCCTTTCGTGGTTGATAGCCAACAAGCGCATTGATATAAAAATTATCACAATAAAAAGCGAACAAGGGATTGCACACACAAAAGAAGGTGTTTTTTCAGATGGACAAAACTTTGTTGGTTTTAACGGCTCTTGCAATTTTACACAAACCGCTTTGATTGGTAACAAAGAAAGTATTTTTGTTTCTTGTGATTGGGACAGTGAAATCGACAAAAACAGGGTAAAATATTCTATTGAAGAATTTGAAAAGACATTTTTGGGAAAAGATGATTCAGTGAATTATCTTGAGCCGACAGAGATAATCACAAATATTGAGAAAAACTTTGGGAATAAGAGTATTGAAGAACTTCTCGAACAGGAAGAGCGGCTCTTTTACAATGAAAACAAAATTGTACGCCCCTCTATAAAAAGAGCATTAGACAAAGCAAGAAAGCAAGTTGAAAAGGCAATAGAAAAATTAAAAGCAGAAGATATAAATCCCAAATTCCCGTATCCGCAAGGCGCACGAGAATATCAGCAAATTGCATTTGAAAATTGGAAAAATAACAAAACAACAGAATTTCCTAACGGACAAAACGGATTATTTGCGATGGCGACAGGAACAGGAAAAACAATAACTTCATTGAATTGTTTGTTAGAAGTTTATAAAAAAACAGGCTATTACAAAGCATTAATTCTTGTTCCAACAATAACACTGGTAAATCAATGGGAGATAGAGTGTAAAAAATTCAATTTTACGGCAATAACAAAAGTTTGCTCAAAAAGTCCGAGTTGGAAAAATGAAATTGCAGAAATATTGTTACAGGAACGACTGCAACCGACAGGGCATATATCATACATTATTATTGCTACTTATGCTTCTTTTTCAAGAGCAACTATTTTTGCCGAACTTAATCAACTGCCTGCTAAAACTCTACTTATTGCAGACGAGTGCCACAATATAGGGTCGGCTACAATGTTGAAATTATTACCGAAAGTAAATTGCAAACGCCGTATCGGACTTTCGGCAACGCCTGAACGACAATTTGACGAAGAAGGCAACAGCAAACTGTTCGCTTTTTTCAACAGCGGAAACGGTTACACTTATGAATATTCAATGCAAGAGGCAATAAATAAGGGTGTTTTGTGCCGTTATTACTATTATCCTCACTTGGTTTCCCTAACAGATTCCGAAATGAAAGATTATTTGGAGTTGTCGCTTAAAATTTCAAAATACTATAATAATAATTCCGACAGTTTCAAAAACGACCCAATTTTAACTGCTTTGTTATTAGCCCGCAAACGCATTATTCATAAGGCATTTAATAAGGTAACGGTTTTCAACGAAATTCTGCAAGAGCATTATAACCGAAAGCACAATTTGAAATATACGCTTGTGTATGTTCCCGAAGGAAACGATACAAATGATTATTTTGAAACGGATTTTGATTCAAATAAAAATGAAACGAAAACAGATAATGATGCTGTGCATTTGATTGATGTTTTCACAAAGGCGGTCAGAGATATTGATAATCACACAACTGTACGGCAATTTACTTCCGACATTGCAGAGCGAGATGAAATTTTGGAACAGTTCGCAAAAGGCGAAATAGATGTGCTGACTTCAATGAAATGTCTTGACGAGGGTGTTGATGTGCCGAGAGCAGAATTAGCAATTTTTTGTGCAAGCACAGGAAACCCACGACAATTTGTTCAGCGGCGTGGTAGAATTTTGCGACAGCACCCAGACAAGCAATTTGCCTACATTCACGATTTGGTTGTAATTCCCGAAGTGAATCCAAACAGCGATAGTTACGCAATGGAACGCAGTATGTTGAAAAAAGAATTGGAACGAGTGAATAATTTTGCTTTGCTATCCGAAAACAGTTCGCACACGCTTGATGTGCTATTAGATACAATGAATCATTATAACCTAAATTTATATCACAATGAATAACGAAGATAAAATGTTGCAGTTAGTCCTGTCGGACAACAATTTAAGTTCGCTTTACAAATACAGCGCAGAAGATTATCAAAGCATTTCAGATGCTTTACAGTCAGACGATACGGTTGTTGTGGCTGTTGCTAAAATCATTCGAGGCGTTGCCGAAAATTCAGATAAAGGCATTCAGAAGTCGGTTTATCAAGAGGTGTTTAACTATCTAAATCAGAATTTATTATGATAATCAAAGAAATTATACTCGAAAATTTCAGGAGTTATTACGGTGTAAACACTATAAAATTCAACGATGGGTTAATGTTATTCATTGGCGATAACGGCGATGGCAAAACAACATTTTTTGAAGCGTTGGAATGGTTGTTTGATACAACGAAACAAAATACAGATTATCGGCTTATTTCCGAAAAGAAAATCTCGAAATTGCCCGAATTTTCAAGTGATACTGTAAAAGTATCAATGACCTTTGAACACGATGGCGAGAAAATTGTGGAAAAATCTTTTTCGTTTCAGAAAGAAAATAACCAAATCAGAACAAACAATTTTCAGTTCAAAGGATGGTGTATTGAGGGTGTTGAACGCATACAAATTCAGGGCGGAACGCTGTTAGACCGATGTTTTGAAGCAGCAATCCGTAAGTATTGCCTTTTCAAAGGCGAAAAAAATCTCAATGTTTTTAACAACTCTGATGCTCTGAAATATTTGATAGATACATTTTCAAATATTCGACAGTTTGACCCTTATTTTATTGGCAATAATGAAAATCTTGGCTTTATGGAATTTGCTGAAAAAGAGTCAAACAAGGCGTATGAAAAAGCAATGAAGGCTGATAAATCAAATGAAACGCAAGAAAAAGCATTGAGTTCGCAGTTGACGAGATTGAGAAATGATTTGCAAGATGTTCATACAAGATTAAAAAATAACCGTGTAAATGCAACTAATTATTCAATAAAATTAGACGATTTGGAAAGCAGCAAAGAAGCCTGCGAACAGTTGAAACAAATCAATGAACGCCTGAAATCGTTAAACGAAAAAAAAACGACAATTGAAAGTCTTGTTAATGAAGATTATACTATAAAACTGCTTGATGAAATGTGGATTTTGTGCGGGTTTTCTACTATTTTTAAAGAATTTCAGAAAAAAACGAACACTTTTAGTAAAGAAAAACGAAAATTAGAAGACGAAGATAAAACTAAAAAAGGGAAAAACGAAGCATATCAGGAAATTTCTAAAAGTTTAAAAGAAGGAATTGTGCCACTTTCAATTTATATTCCCGATGAAAACACAATGAGGGAAATGATTGAAGAAGAAGTTTGTAAAGTTTGCGGACGGGAGGCAAAGCAAGGTACTGATGCCTATAATTTTATGGTTGATAAACTCAATGAATTGCTTAAAAGCCAGCAACCAAAAGCGCAAAAAGAAGAAGTGCCGCCTTTCCCGAATAACTATGCAAAAGAACTTGAACAAAAAAGTATCAGTATAGGATATAATCAAGCGGATTTAAACAATCTGATAAACACGATTAGAGAAAGAATTGAGTTCAACGAGACACGAAAAGCAGAAGCAAAGAAAATTCAGAATAATATTGATGTTGAAGAAGATAATAAACGAAAACTTTTGGCTCAAAACGACAATTTGACAGAGGAAGAATTGAAAAACAGTTACCAAAATATTACAAATTGGTATAAATCTAAAAATGAGGCAGAAAAGCAAATTGTTATTCTTGAAAAAGAAGAGAAAGAGGTTGAAAGCCAATTAGCAGAAGTTCAGAAAAATTATGACGAACTCGGAAAAACTTCAACAGCAAACACTTACCGCAAAATTCATACTGCCTTTGAAAAAATACAAAATGCTTTCAAATACGCGAAAGAGAAAAATACGAAAGAATTTCTCGCACTTTTGGAAGCAAAAGCAAATGAATACCTTAACAAACTAAATATTGATGACTTTACAGGTATAATTCGTATTTACGAGGATAAAATAGAAAGAAAGTTGAAAATCAAGTTAGAAGACAGAAATGGCACTTTTGTTGCAAGTCCTAATCAGGCATTGGAAACCACAATGTATATGTCGGTTTTGTTTGCAGTTTCGGAACTCACAACTATTAGGCGAGATTACGATTACCCGCTTGTTTTTGATGCACCCACAAGTTCGTTTGCGCCTCAAAAAGAAAGCGACTTTTTCAATGTAATTTCTGATATAAAGAAACAGTGTATCATATTCACAAAGAGTTTCTTGAATGATGAAGGTAAGTTACTTGATGATAAAATAGACAAATTACATTGTACTATAAATCGCATGGAAAAACAACACCCTTTTGACAAAAATGATTTATCAACCATTCAAACAGTAATTATCCCTATAAAATAAAGAATTATGGCAATAGAAAAATTATATGATGTCTGGGCAAGAAGAAACCCAGAATGGGAAAATCACTTTGAAGAAACACTTTTGAGGTTATTTACCGATTATGGTGTAGGCTCTTCAGAATTAACCTCTGCAAAGGGTAAAACATTTGGCGCAGGTTACGAACTCTATATTTATGCTTTCTTTATCGGGCTTTATGCTGATAAGAAAAGAGAATTGACAGGCGATACCAAAGGGTTTGGGCAACCCATTCAGTATTGGGGTAATTTAGATTCCAAAAAGTTCAGAAAAGCATACCCCAAATTACGAGAGTATATATTTACAGCATTAGTGGCAAAAACAGAAGAATTGGATTTAATTGCCCTTGAAAAAGGCGAAATCACCGACCGTAAAGCCGTTGATTACCTTATTAACACAATGGAACAGTATGCTAATTACGGCTTTCACGCCATAGAAGAAAAACTAAAAGATAATCCAAACTGTTTTTACAAAAACACAGGATTTTTGGATATGATTTTGGATTATGTTCAAACGCAAACAAAAGATGTATCAGATGAAGATTTAGAGGATTTGTAAATCAGATTTTGTTTTTCTGTTTTATCCATTTATTAAAATAAGTGATTATGACAAATACAATCAGAGACACAATTAATACTTTTCCTTTGGGTTTTGTGTTTACCCCGAAAGATTTTCCTATTGATAACAGGAAACAAGCCTCTGTTAATCGAGTATTGAACAATATGGTCGCCGCCGGACAAATTCGCCGTCTGTCCAAAGGGCGATTTTACAAACCACAATTAACAGAATCAGGCGAAGTGTTACCTGATATATCTGAAAGCATCAAAGATTTGATAGAGAAAGATGGAAAACAGATTGGATACATTACCGGTCATTCGGTTTTCAATGAATTAAAACTAACCACACAGGTTTCTAATGTTTTGCAGATTGGTACAACAAGATTTAAAAAGGCTGTTATACGCGGGAATTATCAGATTTGTTTTATCAAACAAAAAAATGCGATAACCATGGATAACATTCCATTACTCCAATTACTTGATTGTTTGCGCTTTTTCAAAACAATTCCTGATGCAAATCCAAATCAAATATGTGAGCAATTACTTTATTTATTGGGAAAATTTGATGAACAACGAAAGTCAATAATTAAATCATTAGCTATTAATTATACCTCTCAAACCATTGCATTATTGGGCGCAATGCTTGAAACAATCAACTCACAAGAAGATACAGCAGCCTTATTAAATACACTTAACCCTCAAACTTCCTATAAATTAGGAATATCGGAAGATGTATTGTTGAATCAAAAAAAGTGGAATATCCGTTGACATTTGAGTTTGTTTTTGATGTTCAAAAAAGATTCTATATCTTTGTACCGAGTTATTTGAAACAATGGAAAAATGAAGCAGAGCAAAGAAGACCGCTCGTTTCCATATCGTTATCTATTGCGGCTACTCTTGCATACAAAATTTTGTTTTTCAGAGGATTGAAAAGTAATTTTTTGTAGTTTTCAAAACTACAAAACAATTTTACAAAATATTTCCCCCTCCGGTAAATTACAATAACTCATCTCTCTGGTCTGACACTTTGGGTTTCTGTAAATGCTCTTCAACGAACTTACGCACATCCGATTCCAAATAATATATCTTTTGGTCGGTCTGTTTGTAAGGCAAA
>SNRY01000238.1_pt1 | contig 20248 bp, 23 predicted proteins | sample 4693421 | NCBI WGS metagenome assembly SNRY01 (sample SAMN11003215, study PRJNA524138) | termite gut metagenome | isolation source: Bacteroidetes bacterial symbionts from single cell of protist host amplifed... | host: Streblomastix strix ... | reverse complement strand
GGATTGGATGAAATGTTGGATGGTATCGGTCAAGCCCTGAAAAATCGTACTCCACATCTGAATGGTGAAAAGTTCCTGACAAACAGGGATGTCTGCCGGATGCTGCATATTTCATCCCGGACACTGCTGGATTGGCGAGATTCAGGAAAGATTCCCTTTATTCGGATGAAAGACAAGATTATCTACCGGGAATCGGAGATTTTGATACGATTGGACAAAATGAAGACATTGTAAACCAAATCAGTGTCTATATAAACAAAGAAAAACTACAAGATTTTATCCTATAGTTTTTTCTTTTTCAGAGTTTTATTGCAAGTCTATTTCGCCAATTCATATTTTCCCTCAATCTGCTTGGCAAGATTGGTCATGTCTTCGTTGATTTTCGTGCGAGTTACTTTGGCGTAAATTTGGGTGGTGGTAATGTCCTGATGCCCCAACATCTGACTAAGGGTTTCAATGGGAACGCCTTGCGAGAGGCAAATACTCGTGGCGAAACTATGTCGGGCAAGGTGGAAAGTCAGCCGCTTGTCGATACCGGCAGCTTGGGCGATTTTCTTCAGTTGAATGTCCGCAGTTTGAATACTATCCCATTCTCACCCGCAAAGGCTGTATTTTTATACTTTTTAAGGATGCTTCCGGGAATAGGGAGCAATGGAATACAGGATGCTGTTCCCGTCTTTTGACGGTTTAAGACAATCCACAATACCGTCCGCCTGTTTTTGAATATTCTCATACTGTAAGTTTTTCAAATCTGCGTATGCAATGCCCGTGAAGGTTGAAAACAGGAACATATCTCTTACAAAGTTAGCCGTCGCCCGCTTCATCTGTACCCGCATGAGGCATTCTATCTCATCCATAGACAACCAGCGGCGTTTGACGGTTATCTTTTCGGGTCGGTAATCAAAGAACGGGTCTTGACGGATAAAGCCTTTATTTAATGCCCTCTTGATGGTTGTCCTTAAAGGTTTCATATTTGTATTGACAGTCCTTGGAGCCATTTGCAGGTCAATTTTCAGGTAGTAGGCGTAGGCTTCTATGAAAGCAAAATCAACCTGCCCCAGCGAAATATCATCTGCATGATATTTTTGGTGCAGGAAATCTTTCAGATGCCGGTAAGCCACAGCGTATTTTACGTATGTGGAAGCAGTAACAAGGATACCCATAGCCAGCTTTTTTTCTTCAACCAAAGCGGCAAACTCCCCTGTCAGGGTATTATTTTGTTTGAGTTCGCTTCCCTTCAAGGCATTTTTCAGGGATTCGGCGGTAAGGTAACCTCTGGTTTCAAGCAATGCCTTGTAATGCCGGGCAATTTCGGCTTTATAACTCTCTATCTGTTTGTTGATGCTTGTTTCCTCTGCGGACTTTCCCGTGGCTAAGCCTTTCCCTGCATCCCACCCTTGGGGCAGAACATCTAAACCGGTGCTGAAGGCTGTGCTTTCCCCGTCCACGCTGATGCGTCCCATGATGGGACACTTGCCCGATTTCTTTGTTTTACTCCTGTTGAGGTAAAATATTAAATGAAATTATGAATTATAATTAATTGAAATACAAATATTTATACCTTATTTAGACTGCTTTGGTTTAAAGTATGGTTTTAATTAAAAACCGTATTTTTCTTTTTGGTTATTTCTCTAAAATTGCCTTATTGTTCCACAACTCAAATTAGTTAAAAAGTATTAATAACAGAATTTTATCCATTATACAGATTGAAATGCCTTAATTCATAGAATTATGTATATTATAATACCAATAAATTAGATTTTTTTCCAGTTAAAAATCAATGGTTTTATAACGGTTCTGTCGGAAGAAAATCCTTTGGTGAACACTCAAACAATTTGCTTAATTCGTTTACATGCTGAAAATTCAATCTTGCCCTGTTTTTTGGATTTTCAATATTAGCTACGAATGTTTTACTAACATTCAGACAGTCCGCAATAGTTTGTAAGCTAATACCTTTGTCCCGTCTCTTTTTCCTCATTACGTCAATAGTATAGTCGTATATATCACTATTCATATTTCATTTTTTTAACAATTTATGAAAGTAATTAAAAATGAAATATGCTTGGTACATGCCTGCATTAACAATATCTTAGCGGAATTGTTTAACTATTTTAAATACCTGTAATATGAAAGATGTTATTGTGCTGGCAATTATTGAAATGTTATCAAAATTGAATTTTGGGGAAGATAATTTGATAACGATAAAAAGTAATCAAATCCACCTTGCAACGACAATTAATTTTTTTCTCGTGAACCATTTATTTTTTTATTTACAATTAGATGGCTACGAAATTATTACGATGGAAAAAGATTTTATCAAAGTGAAAAAAACACAAGAAACTATTACTTTTTAATTATTTAATAATTAAATATTTAAGTGGTATTTTAAAATTTATTAGTAATACCTAATTAATTTCTTCTTCTAAAATAGGTTCATCAGGCAGAAAATCTTTGGGAGAACATCCGAAGGCATCCGATATAATATTTATATGATGCACGTTTAATCTATCCTCTTTATTTTCTAAACAGTTAATAAAAGCCCTTTTTAAACCGCAATAGTCTGCTAATTGTTGCTGTGTCCACCCTTTTTCGTGTCTTTTCTTTTTCAATATATCAGAAACATATCTATCAATCTTTTTTTTCATTTTTATTTCAAATGAGTAAAAAAAACGGGAGATGATTGGGTGTTATACCACCCATTTTGTATCTTAGCCAGATAATTAAACCATTTAAAAACTACCTGCAATATGGAAAACAAACTTTTATCGGATATTGTTGAATGTTTAAACTATTCACGTCCAGACAAAGACAAATTCATTATTCTAAACAGTAATGAAATACAGCCTGAAACTGATATTAATTTTTTCGAGTTAAACGGGTTGTATCTTGAATTGAAAAAAGAGGGATATATAATTATCCTTATGGCAAAGGATAATATCAAAGTCTTGAAGACAAAAGATACTATATATTTTAAATAGGAACGTTTAACCGTTTTAAAAATACCTGCACAAATGAAATGCTACATAGAAAAGAAGAACAAAGTTATTTTATCCGCTATAATCGAGTTTATAATTAATGAAAATAAAGCGAATAATACCGATATAGATGACACAATAACGGTTGTTGAAACAGATATAAAAGAAGTTTTAAATGAATTGGATATAAAAGATTTTTCCTTTGAGTATGTAAAAGGATTGCGGAACTCCTTAACATTTCACAATTTTAAAATCATGTACAAAGACAAAAAGATACTCAAAGTTGCCATTGATAAATCAGATATTTGAATATCAGTTTTAAAAAAAGGATTGTCCGGTCGGACAACCCTTTTTAATTACTTTTATATTTAAGAAATTTTTTCGGCTTTTTTAAACACTAGGGCAAAATAAAAATCATATACATCATTTGGTTTTTGAAAATTGTATCGTTGGTCAACTACTCCAAAATATTGGTCGTATCTGCTATCTTCATATTTACCTTCGTTATCTTCTTGATTATCTCCTATTTTTTTGAAAAAATCTTCCAATATTTTTTTTTCACTTTCCTCATCTAAACGAAAACAATTTACTTGACCTTCTTTTTCCTCTACTGCATTATCATTAAGAATTAACGTTTTAAAGTGTTCACCATTGAAGTAGGTATACCCCAATACTTTGGAATGTTTTTCATTTTCTTTTTTCCAAACATTAATAAAATTAAAAATTTCATTTAGTTTCTCAATAGGAAGTGAAATTTCATTTTTCGTTTTTAAAAATCCTTCTTCATTGAAATAAATATCAACTCCAAATTTTTTTTTCACAGCGTCTTGACAGACTTTTTCTGCATCTTTTTCGGGGTTAACGATTGAATAACAACCGCACTCTTTACAGTTTGAATTTTGTCCAAGTAATTTGCACTCGTTCATGACCTCAAACAACCCTTCTTTTAGAATATAATCATTATACTCACCGTCAATCGCAATAACTATAAACCCTCTACGGTCAAATGTTTCCGTTGTTTTATTAAAATCTTTCATAATAATTAATATTTATAAAATTATTTAATTTTCTCTGCCTCTGCAAAACAATGTTCTCTTAAATCATTTGCCATTTTCTTTATATTTTCAAAGTCATCATACTCGAACTTTGAAAATAAATCAGTCATTATTTCAATTGTCTCAAAATCAAATTTATAACAATTTCCTTCGGTGAGAATAACCAATTCCAATTTTATTAATACATCTACTGCATCTTTTACCTCCTTTATACCTAAATTGGTTATACCTGAAAGGAGAGTGTCGGATATTATTATGGGTTTACCGCCACTACGATTCAATTTATTCATTATTCCCAAAAAAACAACTTGTTCAATCGGAGTAAGTAAATACGGAAAAAAAATTTCAATTTTCATAATTAATTTAATTTAAAACAACATTTTATAAAAACACAATAATTTTAAATTTATAGATATAAAAAAGCCCGATATGTGATTTTCATATCGGGCATAAAGATACGATTTGTCCGTATAATAAACAAATTATATCACCTTTATTTTTAAATAAATTTTTACGATACAAATTTACGGTATTATTTTCATATAAAAACAATTATTTTAGTTAAACAATATTAATCAAAAAGAAATGTATTGTTTTAGTACCTTATTAATCTGAAAATCCAAAACTTTGAAAAATTGCCGTTTGTGTTCTTTACATAGGTAGTGGGGTTTCACGCTCCGAGCTATAAAATTTAATTCGCCCCCGTCTTCAAAAAAAATTGGAAGTGGAAATAAAAAAAAGGTAAACAAGATTAATGTTTACCTTTATCATTTATATAAAGTGATTTTAATTCTATTTTTCTTTATTAAATAATTCCATACTTATTTTAGCTATTTCAAATAATCTTTTTTCAATATTATTATATATCCACATATCACCATACATAAGTTCTAAAAATTGTACATTGTTAAAATCTTCTTTATAATCTTTATATAAGAATAATCTCGTTACACAAAGATTAAACATTGATGAATAATCAGTATATTCTTCATATAACGATTTATGTTTTTCTTTTAAAAATTTTTCCATTTCCACATCGAAAATTTTACTTTTTAAAATATATGTGTCTTTAAAACTATCTAATACTTTTTTTAAATCTTCCATTAATTTATCATCATCGTCTTGTACATTATATGTATTAGACGGAATTACAGTAATAGTAATTACTGCAAATATTATAAAACATAATAACTTCTTCATATACTTTACTTATTTAATTGTTTCTTTTTATCTGCAACCACTTTTAACTGATTATCAATTTCCTTATCTTTTTCCGCAATTTCTTGTTTTTGTCTTAATAGCTCCTGTTCCAATGATTCAATCTTGCGTTGTTCTGATGTAGCAATGAAACTTGTTAAATCTTTATTCAATTCCGTTATCAATTCAATAACACTATCATTTTTTGATTTATCGAAACTAATTTTCAAATGTTTGAATAGGCTTTTGATTTCCCTGTTATTCAATAATTCGTTTATTTGAATAACATTTTGTTTTACTTCCGCCGTTGTTTCTGTACCGTCTTCCGTTACTACTGTTTTTCTCTTTAGTTTTGCCTTGAAAGCTGTTATTACATTATATTTCTTTTTGATAGTTTCTTCATTATCACCTTTCAATTCTTGATACTTTGCTTTCGCTTTTGCTGTTACTACTGTTTCATTTCCCAAGTACATAGCTTCGTTTTCTGTTACATACTTCTGCATTGTTTCTAAACTTGCCATTGTTTTTACTTTTTAAATTGTTATTACTATACTATATGTTATTAATCAATGGTGCGAAGTAATAACAAATATTTGACATCACATCACATTACTATGTTAATTAATATTAAATATTTTTTGCCGTAAAAATTACTTCATTTTTTATCGAGATTAATTTTTACTCAAATCACAGAATATTTTTATCTCATTTTTTTATTGAGATTAATTTTTTATTGAGATTAATTTTTTATTGAGATTAATTTTTTATCGAGATTAATTTTTTATTGAGATTAATTTTTTATCGAGATTAATTTTTACTCAAATCACAGAATATTTTTATCTCATTTTTGGAAGGTATTGAAAGAAAAAGTAAAACAAAGACTTATTGAAATGATAGAAAAGCTATAAAAAAAGCAAGGTTTTTTTGCCCTGCTTTTTTCCTATTTTTCCAATGGTTTTTTAACCTACTGTTTGCTTTATTTCTGTAATTACTTTTTGCAGTAATTTATCAATTTCATTTTTATAACCTCTGTTTCTTCGCTGATACTATAAACAGTATCTTTTTTATGTATGCCCATTTTATTATTATTTTCTTTTTTATAAATAGAATAAAATTATTAAAAACTTTCCATTAGTGCCACGTGGTAATGTAAATTTGTACTACTATACTTATACGCTACATCATAACTTAAATAATTAGCTTGTCGGTGGTTGTGTTGAATCACTTTCAATTATACGAAACATATATACTCCACCATATTGTAACCCTCCTGCAATGCTAAATGTTGCATTTACGGGTGTTGTACTTACTCTAACGTTAAACGGTTGAATTGCTGTCGACCAACTTAAATCTGTTGTTTTCTTCCATTGTAGATATTTCTTTTGTGTTGCTGGACTTATATAATCTTCGAGTGTAATATTTGTAATTTGTACACTTGTTTGGTTATATGTTAAAGTAGGATCAGTATATTCTAAACCATCCCCACGAGAGTAAAAACTCCCGTCCAAAGTATAAAAGTATAACTCTTGAAATACTGGTTGTGTTGTACTTTGTACATGACAATATAAGTAAGGTAAATCTTTGCTTACCAACGGAATGAAAAACCGTTTACTGTCTGAATAAACTCCACTTTCGGTCAAAAACAGATTAGGATATAAAAGTAATCCGTCTGTAATGGTAGCGAGTTGTGCATTAGAGACCTGCCAACGTATTTGATAATTAGTTGTATGTATATTATCCATATAAGATATATACCCTTGTGTTATTACTGTACCTGAACTGTTTTTTAAGGCAATACCTACGTTCCCATCGTGACCGACAATATCCTCAAAATAATAATTTCCCATCATTACCTCATATTCTAAATAAGTGGTAGAATATGTTCCACTGTTTGCTGTAATAAAAACGTCTTCTTGACATTCTATTACTGGACTTTGTGCTGTATGGTTATAGTTTAGAAATGAACCCATTTGATATACATAATCTCTTCCATAATCTTTTTTTAATCTATAATGTAATTCATTTCCCTTTTTATAAAATTCCCCACCAGAATATCGAGAATATAGATTCCAATAAGGATAAGAATTTTCTAATAATTCTCCTTTATCATAAGAAGAAGAAACGCTTGATTGGTTTTCATCAATTTTGAAAGCATACGAGCCTATACCGCCCTCCTTCGCTTTTGCAACTAATTGTCCCAAGTTATTATTATTATACTGGAACGCCGTTTTCATATTTGTTATTGAGATTGGCATTTTAAATCATTTATTTGTTTTTGCATGTCTTCTATTAAAGAAAATAATTCATTAATTTGCGCGGATAAAACACTTGTTAATTGCATGTAATTTAGAGATAAATATTTTTCTTTACTATTATTATCTACTGTAATAAGTTCAGGATAAATTTTTTGCACATCTTGCGCTATAAAACCTAATTGTCGCTTATTATCCTTTTCAAAAACGATTGGTTTTAATTTACCTCTGTTTTTTAATAATTTTACATTTTTTTTCAAACGCTTATCCGAAAACGCTGTTATTTCGCCTGTTGCAACGATTGTTCCCGAAACGGTGCAATTTCCCGAAACGCTGAAATTCCGATTTGACCTGTTACCAGAAGCTGAAATCATAAAGTCATAATCAGTCATGTTTACTATTGCACCGCTTCCCATTGATGACATAGGAAAACCGTTTTTGAACTTGAAACTTGAACCGCTGTATTGATTAGCAAAAATGGTACTTTCCACCCCAGAATTATCTTGCCCTATCCACGCACCATACGAAGAAGAGGTAGAACGTAGTTGAATTGCTGGAACATCATACGGAAAACTTACATTTCCAGTCATGCTACCTCCGCTTAGAGGGAGCATATTATTCCAAAAATTTTTATCGTTCTGTGTCGTATGCGCCGTTGTATTTGCGGTATGTCCCGTAAAAGCTGAATAGGTTGTATATCCGCTTATTGGTGTTGTTGAACCTGAACCGAGTAAAAAATAAGAGTTTGAACTTCCGCTTTTTATAAAATTATTAGCTACAATATTTGCCGTTCCGCTTAAAGTTCCGCCTGACAAGGGTAAATAAATTCCCGTTGTGCTTCCCGTTAAACCACTTAAAGCATAAGTTCCGCCCGAACCGAGCAATACAAAATCATCTGTACTTCCCGACTTTATAAAATTGTATGCCGTAATATCACCTGATACACTTCCGCCCGACAATGGTAAATAACTTCCTGTTCCGCCTGTGTAATCACTTGCATAAGCCACTACATTTTGGATTGAAAGTATATCCCCTTCTACTGTAATACGTTTACTTATTACATAATTGCCGTCTTCGTCCAATGTATAAGGAAGACCACCACCACCAATATAAACAGGTGCATCAGCTACAATGTTATTACTATTATTAGAACCACCAGTATTTTTTAAATACTTGTTCCTAAAAAGGTGAGGTATATTTTTATTTGTTATATCCATTATGGTAAATTTTTCTATTATAAATCTGTTTTTTATTCCTATTGTGGAATTTTATCTATTATAATTCATGCAAAATTACTGTTATTGCATCGTTTGAAATATCGTACTCAAACGAATTTAAAACAAGCGTTTTATTAAGTGTATTTTCATAAAATTTTGAAGTAGGAATAATATCGTTACTTTTTAATTTATTTTGATATATATATTTCGGTGCTTTATAATAATTGTAATACTTGTTTACGATATGATTTTCTTCTAAATCGCTTGTCTGTGTATTATTGTTATAAACCTTATCTAAAAAATCGGAATTGCATATTACATAAGAATAGGATTGGAAGTTTTTATTATAGCTGTTTATCCACAATTCAATATCTTCAAACTCATTAACATAACTTTCATTAATTACGTTTTCAAATAGTATATCTAAATTATCTGCTTTATTATTGAAAATATCATGCTTTCCTCTTGTTGTGGTATATATAAATTTAATATCTTCAATATGGATTATCCAATTCCAATATAATGCAGGATCGTATCTCGGAGGTACAGGTTCAACAAGTGGATAACCTAAATGACTGGGATAACAAACTTCAAATTGTAATTTACCAGTTAAAACAAAATTAGGCAACTGTATTAATGCGCCTTCTTCTGCATTTTCCAAGTCCAATTTATACGATACCTGATTATCTAATGTTTTTATAACGTTAAAACATTTATCACCTTCCCGATTTTTATGTACCAATAAAAAACCGTCCTTACAGCTAATTTTATTATATATTTCCTTATCTATTTCCGTTTGTATGCCACCCGATACAGTATAATACTTATACGATTTATCACTTTGTTTTACCTTTTTAACTGTCTGGTTGTAAAAAGAGATATTATTAAGATAGTTTTGATACAAGTCCCAATCTTCACCATTATAATAATAATCACCGATACGCAACCGAGCCAAAAAATATACTGCATCGTCAAATGTTCGTCCGTCCTCTGTGGTATATTCTGCATCTGATTTTATTTGCGTTTCTGGGAATAGAAATTGCGAAAACATAAAAGCAATGTCAATAATGAAAAAACCGTTTTTTAAAAATACGTCTGTATCTTTATGTAATTTTATAAATGGATCGGTCGGATATTCTACATCGTTATCCTTATTTGTTTGTAAAAAATTAGTTTGTCGGATTGCAGTTAAATAGGTGTCCCATTTTATTGATGCTGGTTCACCGTCTGCCGTCCGATACCAGAAGTTTTTTTGAAAAAAACTGCCATTATAAATACTTCCAATATTTTCTGGTGTTACTTCTGTTATGGTAGTACCTGAACTTGTTTTTCGAGTTGCTAACGTCCAATTATTTTTACTATCAAAAAACGCTCGCAAATAATAATAATGCCTTTCTGATGTTGTATAATATTTGTTTGGATCAATATTTTGGTTTATTAGGTCGGTGTCATCAATTAATTCACTTGTTAAATCTGATATTGTATTAATATTATCAATTAAAGTTATTTTATTGAAAGTATCATTTAACGAAACATTTGCACTACTTTCAAAAATACTGTTATTAATCTGTATGGTATTGCTTGAAAGTGTTTGAGTAGTTACGGTATTAGTAGCACGATTGTAAACGATATATGTACTATTGTTATTTTTGATAGAATCGTAATCAATAAGGATATATTTGTTCTGAAACTGTAATAATGATACGGATAAGAATTTACATACTTCTTGCACTATTTTTTTGCATGTTGAAGGCTCGTTTACTTCATCAAAAAAATTACGCTCATGTACACAAAGTTCGTTTAATACATTTGTTAAATTATTGACTTTAATATTGCTGTTTAACCATATTTCATTTATTACTTTTTCGCTGTCTATCTGATTGAAAATGTAAAATAATATTTCCTTAAAACTTCGTATTGTAGAATAGTCTGAGATATTAGAATATCGAATAAATTCGAGTTGTGAAATGGTATCTATAAATTCCAACGATAAAATATTCGTTTCGGAATCGTATTGACTTGAATAGAGATTAGGACTTAAAAAACCATACCATATTAAAGCATTATTCTTGAATATCTTTATACTTATTTCGTTTAACAAACTCGTATATAATTCGTTTAATATATCGGAAGCTATTACATTTATTGTTGCATTACTTAATTTCGTAGACTGGAAAAGATTATCCGAGTTATAAGTTATCGTAATGGAATCGGAAGACAATAACAGTTCTTTTGCCGTTACACTTTCGGTTGTATTTCGATATATTTCGATTTTAATGTTATTATCGTTTATATCTTTATAGTCACTATAATATATTAATTTGTACATTGTCTTATCTAACTTTACTTGTTTTCTTATTGTAGTTGTTTAGCACTCCGATTAATGTTGTTCCGTCAATACGGAATTTCACTTCACCACCATTATTTGAAGTATCATTATCGTTATGTAACAACGATTTTAGTTTATTAAGTGGTGCAATAACTTCGGGATTAGAAGAAGCGTTTCCATATTCAGCAACATTAACCAAGCTATTTTTATATACTAAGCCTCCCTCTGCCATTTGTGGAATGGAAGCAAAGGAAGCTAAAACGGCTGCTGCTGCACCTGCTACCATTAACCAACCAACTAACGGTGTTTCGGCAGCCGACGCTATACCTGCTACTACTGCTTCTTGTTTCTTTGCAAGTGTCAAAGTCTGAATAACTGGAATAATACTTGCTACTGCTGATATGGTAGTGCTTGCCCATCGCAAAACCGAGTTTGTATTATTGTTAAAAACATTGTTTAAATTGCCCATTACGCTACCCATTGCAGTAAGACCGTCCAAATATTCATTATTTAATTTTACGTCCTGTTGCGTTATAATCGGTTTTAGTTTTATCTTTGAAATATCCGTTCCTTTTGTAGCGTTCCCCAAGCCTGCCATTTGTGGCTGTATGGATTCTTTAAACGGAAACTTCGCTTCAAAGGTTAATTTTATCCTTTGACTTTCTACCCAAGAAATTTCACTACTTAATTGCGCTCTTAATTCCGTATCGGAAACAGCTAAAAATTGTTTTCGTAGGTCGGATAATTTTTTATCGAGTTCTGCAATACTTCCACTACTTATAATTTCTTCTGTTTTATTTGTTTTAGTGGTTTTATCTGAACTATTTTTAACTTTATATTCTGTCTGATTATATTCTTTATTTGAGTCCGCAATTACTTTATCCAAATTTTGATACTGGGTAATTCTATCTTTTATACCCTTTAATTGAACATCTGAAAGTTTAACTAATGTTTCATTATAAAGATTTGAATCTTTATATAAATTAGCTAATACATTTGCTTCTTCTTTATAAACGGCTATATCTTTATCTCTATCTTTCCGAGATATACCTCCTTCTCTATATCCTGCATTTACATTACTTATATCTTTTGCTATTTTAGCTGCTTTTATAGTATATTCTTTATATTGTTTTTCTAATTCACTTTTAATTTTATCCCTATCTTCGGATATATCCAAACTAACAAATTTTTCAATATCTTCAAAAGAAATATCATTTGCTTTTAAACTATTACTTTTTGCTAATTCTGTTTGTACTGATGTTAGAATATCATTTTTAAGCGTATTTGTTATACTCTGTTTTTCATTTAAACTTTGACTCCACGCATTTAAACCTATTTGTCTTTCACCTTTGTTTAAATCTTTGTTTGTTGCCGTTTCACGTGCTTCCGCTATTTTTCTATCTATTTGAGCATTTTTATAATCAAAACTCATTTGCGAATTTCCGAGCTGATCAAGGGCTTTTGTGGCTGCATTTGATTTTATTATTAAAGAATCCAAGCCCTGAAAAAAAGAACTAAAATCACCTGTCCCTATTGCAGTAAAGAAACTATTTACACTATCTTTTGCTGCATTTATAGTTTTATCCCAAGCATCAGAGGTTGTTTGGCTACTTTTAATAAGTTTATCAAAGGTCGCCATTGCTGTGCCTGCTATTCCTATTGCACCTGCAAATTTTCCGAGTGTTCCAATAACATTACTTTGTATGTTCTTAAAACTATCTACCTGTTTTTTTGACTTTTCTATATTATCATTAAACTGTTTATTATCGAGTAATATCCTTGTTACTAAATCTGCCATTTTTATAGTGTTTTTGCTATCATGCTTGCTTTTGTTTTTAAACGTTCAATATCTTGTTTTGATATGTTTATATCTTTATCCGTATTATTATCTTTATCCCACGAGAATTTTATTATATCGGTAGGCTTAATTTTTTTACTTGAATTTGTTTGTGTGGCGACATACGAAATAAATCGAGTTTGCTCCCAAGAATTTTTATTTCGATATGGTATTTGAGATAAGATTAAATTAAGTTCGTAAACCTGCATTGTATCAAAAAAATATTCTGGGCTTACTATACTATTTTCAATACATATTAACTGGAATAAATCTTTTATTTTTACTTCCTTTTCTGTTTTTTTTTATCGGTATCGGTAGTATCTGAAAGTAATGTTTGTTTTTCCATTTCAGAATCAAACCATTTTTTAAAGCTACTGAAAATGGAAGTATCTACATCACATTCATTTATTAAGTCATCAAAGGTTAATTCTATATTAGGATTATTAGAAAGTATAACAGAATAGAAAAATAAATATAGGTCGGTTATTGTATTAATGGCAAACGTTTTTTTGCTGATACTTTCAAAAATGAATAAGGCTCTCAAAGTGTATTTTAATTCGATTTCAAAATCTTTTATTATTAGTTTCATATCTTTATTATTATTATATTTCAATACCAATGTATTCTAATGCTTCTTTATAGGTTATTCCGTTGTTTTCATAATTCATAATGATATTGAAAATGCGTTCATGTTCTTTTTTTAATACATCAAACCTACATTCATTTTTAAATTGCGCCCCAAAACCACAAAACATACAGCCAGTACGTTTTACTTCTTCGTTGTCATATAAACAGCAATACGGTACGTTAAACTTATGGATATAATCCCAAATATCCTTATCCGTCCAAATTGAAAGCGGATAAGAGGTTACTATTTTTGTTTCAAAACTATTACATTCACCTCTTTTGGCATAAGACATTTTTCTCATACGGCTTTCACTTGTCATCACTCCGATAATCGGTAACTCTTCCGTTTCTTTTTCGTATTTTTGAAAAGGTTTTTTTTTCAGATAATAGCAACATCTATCTGAAATTTGAAAGGGTGCGTCAATTAAAAACTTCCATTTTTCTGGAATTTTTCCAATTTTACCGCCACCACCTGTTAATCTAATATCTAATAATCTTTCACTTTTTGTTGTTCTTGCTTGAAAAACTTTATATGAAGTTTCTTTGCTGATAAGAGGAAAACCGTATGTTTCTATTATATCCTTTATCTTTTTTGTCGGATGTATGATAGTAACATTATCCGTTTGTTTTACGAAATTAACGATTTCAGGATATTCGTTTCCAGTATTGCAAAAAACGGCTTTCATATCGGGATTTATAAAACGTCTTGCAATGTCGAGTAATACGGTACTATCTTTGCCACCGCTAAAGCTGATATAAGGTGTTTTATTAGTTTTATAAATAAACGTTTCTATTGTTCCAATAGTATGATCTATTTTTTGTTCTAAACTCCATTCTATTTTTTTATTTAATTCCTGTAAAACTTCACTGTACATTATACTATCTATTCCTTTTAAATAAATAGTATCATGCACAATAAAAAAGGAAAGTAAACTAATACCTTCCTCTTTTTATTTTTATTTTTAATTCATAAAAAAATCTTTTAATTTTCTAATCAAATTTTTATTTTTTTCTTTTTGAGGTAAAACAGTTTGTAATTCTGTTTCCGATTCTGTTTCGTTAATTTCTGCCATTGGATTAAGAGACCAACTTTTTGCGTGAATGGCGTCTACATCTTCCGTTGTCAATCTTGCCCTTGCCGTTGCATGTAAAGTCATTATACCACCTGTTATTGAATTATTTACCATAAACAAGATACTTTCACGACTCAGATTTGGTGAATTTGAAAATGAAATAGATTTCTTTAAATTTATTAGATGACAATTTGTTAAAGATGAACATCCGAGAAATACGTTGCTACCTGTATACATATTTTGGAAATTTAGTTCTGGTACAGTAACTAATGAAGTACAGCCCGAAAATAGGTTATCCATTACAACTACATTTGACGTATTATAAAGTGGAACTCCAGTTAAAGAAGTACAACCCCAAAACATTTGAGACATTTCGGACACCCCAGATGTTTCAAATAATGGAACGCTTGTCAATGAAGTTACACCATAAAACGCTTGAGTTGTAGAAGTTACTTTACTGGTATCACCAATAGTTAATGCGGTTAATTTAGGAAGTCTAAAAAAATATTTAAGTGATTTCAGTTCTGGCATGTCTCCAATGGTTAATGATTCCAAATTATTAAATCCAGTGAGAAAACCATCGCTCGCGCCTGTTACGAGTGGTAAATTTCCAATTTCCAATTTTTTACACTTTGTTCCACCCGAATCAACTGAACCCCATAAATAGTGTAGCATAGTCAATTTTGGAAAATCGTTAAATTTCAATTCTTTGATATTTGTACAACCACTGACAATACCTGAGATATTTGTTACATTAGAAGTATCAAATATCGGAAGTCCAGTTAAATTATTACAATTTAAAAACATTCTACTAATATCCGTTACCGCAGAAGTATTGAAATTAGGAACTCCTGTTAAATTACTACATCCACTAAACATATAAGACATATTTGTTACCGCAGAGGTTTCAAAAAATGGTACGCTTGTTAAACCACTACAAAAACAAAACATATTATTCATACTCGTTACCGCAGAGGTAATATATTCAGGTATAGAAGTTAAATTACTACACCCACTAAACATATAAGACATATTTGTTACGTTAGAAGTATCAAATAATGTTGTTCTCGTTAGTTTAGTACATGCGCTAAACATACTCGCTGTCGACAGCAATCTATGACCGTCATTCACAAGAGGTACATAAGTCGCTCCTGTTACAAATTTTACTTGTACCTCTGCCACACCAAGAAAATTTGCCAAACCTGCATCAATCCATTTGTTTTGAATAATTCCGATTCCTGATGGTTCGATTAGCCAACCTTTGTCTATTGCTTTATTTATTGTTGTTTGACTTAATACAATATTACTATTCAAATACATCGTTTTACCACTTCCAGATACGGAATTGTCAAACATATAGGTAATACTTTCTTCAGTTAAATAAGGAGAATCTGAAAAGTCTATGCTGAGTTTTAAGTTTGAAATTTTACATTCCGTTAAAGCTGAACATCCTGCAAAGACATTGGTGCTTGCTGTAACAGAAGTAACAAGATTAAAATCTAAATCTGGAATACTTACTAAATTTTCGCAACCTGCAAACATATAACCACAGCTTCTTATCGAAGTAAAACCAAAGTCGGGGATGATTGTTAAACTTTTACAATTAAAAAATAAATAAGATGTATCTATAATTCTTGAACAATTAAATAATGATACATCCGTTAAAGAATAACAGTTAAAAAATACTCTTGGTAATGAAGTACAAGCAGAACTTATATTTCCAATGGAAAATTTTTGTAGCGAAGTATAACCACTACATAATCCGCTTAAATTTGTAATTTTATCTAAATTTCCAAATTTGATTTCTTGTATAGTAGAGTTATTTAAGATTAAATTTGGAAAAATTGAAGTTATACCTGTTGTAAGTGCGGAAGCGTTTCCAATCTCAAATTTTTTGATTGAAGTACAAGCCGAACATAAGCCAGATAAAGTGCCTACTTTCAAATCTCCTAATTTTAGTTCTTCTAAGGAAGTACAGCCAGAAAACATAGTAGCCATTGTACTTAAACTGGGAGTGTTTAACAATTCCACAGTTTTTAAATTTGTACAATTAGAAAACATAGAAGTCGTTGCGGTTACTAAAGATGCGTCTTGAAATGATACTCCCGTTAAAGAAGTACAACCCCAAAACATTTGAGTCATTGTAGTAACAGCAGAAGTATTAAGTAACGGAACTCCAGTTAAAGAATCACAATTAACAAACATTTGAGTCATATTCGTTACTTTGGAAGTATTGAATAATGGAACTGTTACTAATGATTTACAATTAGAAAACATAGCAGCCATATTTGTTACCGAAGAGGTATTAAATAATGGAACATTCGTTAAATTTGTACAAACAGAGAAAAAATTACTCATGTCTGTTATCTTTGAAGTATTTAATAATTGTACACTTTGTAAGGAAGTACAACCACTAAACATTTTATTCATTGTAGTACAGTTTTTCGTGTCAAATTCTCCCACACTTGTTAATGCAGTACAACCCGAAAACATGCCCGTTGCTGCTGTCAATATATTGCCGTCATCTACGCTTGGACAAGTCGTTGCCGATACTTTAAATTTTACTTGATGATAAGCATTATCCGTTGTATTTTCTGAAGATGTTCCAGTCCATGAAGCAAGCCCAGTATCAATCCATTTTGCTTGAATGGTTTCAATCGGTGCGCTTTTGAGAATTAAGCTATTATTGTAAAAAATTCCTTTATCGACCACAAAATAACATACGTTTTCTGTTATGCTTGTTAAACTATCATATTCTTCAATTGACAAAACTATATTTGATGTTGTTGCGGTCGTTGCGGTTATTGCGGTTAAAGCTATTTCACCACCACCGCCAAGAAGTACGAAATCGTCACTTGAATTTGTTTTAACAAAAGTATTTGAAGTAATAGTATCTACTGTACCTCCCGAAATAGGAAAATAATTATTTAATATAGTTGAAGTTACAAAATCATTTATACTTTTTGTTCCACCTGCACCGAGTAAAATTTCTTCATTACTTGAATCTGTTTTAATAAAATTTTCAGCTTCTATATTCGCCTCTACTATAACATTTCCAAATAGCGTTCCGCCTGACAATGGAAGGTATGCACCAGTACCACCCGAACCACTATTATTTATTATTCCAACATTATTTTTATCGTTGCGGAATAAAATAGCTTCTTCATTTTCTTTTTCAACAAACAATACTTCGCCGTCTTTTAACAGGTCGGGATTAAGATATATTTTGCCCAAAGTTTCTGTCAAACTCTCAGACTTATTTTGTGGTCTTTTAAATACTACTTTTGCCATTATTATACATTAATATATATTGATAAATAGGTATGTATAATAAAAAAAGGAAAGCATTAAAAACACTTTCCCTTTTTACTCTAATCCATTTTTTATCCGATTAATCTATTTCGTTTGAAGTGGGTGCAATATTTTCTAATTGTCCCGTTCCCTCCAATGTAACGGAAAACGTTGCATTTTCGTTATCAGGTGCATTTGCCGTTAAAGAAGTAATAACTACTTTCCCCTTTTGTCCTGTTGCTGAGGGTGTCCATCCGCCGTCTGGCATACCTGAATCACTATCTGCATTTGTGGCAACGGTGAATTGTGCATCGAGTTCTTGCCTTGCTATCATTTTTGTTAATAGTGTCGAAAATTCTAAGGTAGAGAAAAGATTATCACTTGTTAAACTCCAATTTAATTTACTGGCTTGTTTGGAAGTCCATTTTCCGCTATCTTTTGAGCTTGTTTCTAACGTTGTTGCATTGATTGCTAAATTACAAGAAGTTGCATACGCAATAGTTTCATAAGTGCTTCCAGTTCCTTTGAAAAACAACATTAAATCAGTTCCTTTTATTACTTGTGCCATTATATTATTATCTATTTTATTTCTTTTATATAAATAGCTAATTACAACGATATTTTTGTATCAAATGTAAGGTATTGAATATAGGTATCTTCGTTAAAATCTTCCGTTGCTGAACTTAATCTAATACTTTTTATATTATCTATCTTTTTCAGTTCAATAGTATTTCTAACTATTTCCGCTATTTCTACACTTTCATTATACGTTTTACTCGCTACAATTATTTCTACATTGAAATTATCCGCTATTAATCCGTCTTTGCAATACTCTATATTAACGCTACCTTTCCGATATACGATAAATGGAAATGCAGTATCGGATAATGCAATAAGTGGAAACATTTTATTATTTACTATTGCAGTCAATTCTGTATTATTACTTAATAGAGAATGTATAGATTTTAGTACACTTATACCTGTCATGTCATTTATTTTTATATTTTTCGTTTATCTGTTTTATTATTGCCGTTAGATTTTCTTCTATTGAATTGAAGACTTGCGTTTCCGTTTGTTGTTTTGCATTTGCAAAAAAATTATAACGTTTTATCGAACCTGTATAACGTTCTTTTTGCATTTTTTTACGTTTGAAGTTTTTAGCATATCGTGGAACTGTACCTAATTCAAACCATTTTAATTTATAGTTTCCGAGTAAATGCACTTTCACCGATTCACTATTTTTAGCTACTGATACTTTAATACCTTTTCTAAGTGTGTTATTATATTTATCTTTTCTGTCAATATTTTTAACAACTGATTTTAAATTACTGATTGTTTGCTTCCGCAATATGTTTGCAGATTTTTTTAAAACATTAACAAGCGTTTTTTTTCGCAATTTCTTGTCAAAATCGTTAAACATATCCGTTACACTTTTTGTATTTATGTCAAATTCGTAATTATTCATTAATAAGTTCCGTTATTATTGTTTTCTTCTGTAATCTTTTATCTTGTTCGATTGATAATATTCTGTAATAACGGGATTGGAATTTAATACGCATACTCTCTACCACTTCAATATAATAACGTACAACAAACGTTGTATTGTAGTTAAACGTTATTTCACTTGATAATATTAACCTATTGCCACTTGAATAAATTACTTGCGCTTTCGTTTTTAAAAAATATTCGTATGTTTCGACTTCCGAGCCGTAAGCATCTTTTGTTGTAATAAGTTTTTGTATTTCTATTATATCATTTAATAATCCTGCCTGCATGATACATTAATATTTTTTAAATAAATCGAGTAGATAATCATAAGAGTTTGGAATTTTATTAACGGAAGCAAATGCAACACTTTCACGACTGGCGTAATAGTTTCCAACAAGCAATAAAATAGCGTGTTTTAAACTTGCTGGTAAATCATTATCTATTATTATTTCTTCAAATTTGATATTGATGTGCCTTTGTACCGCATCTTCACAAACATTAATAAGTGAGGTAATATAAGTGTCGTCTTCCGTATAATCGGTATCTATGTTCAAATGTTTTTTTGCTTCTTCGAGTGTTATATACATAGTATATGCAATAGTTTCATATTAATAAATAGGTAGGTATGGATAAAAAAAAATAGGAACTTTAATAGCTCCTATTCTTTTATTTATTTCACCCTTTCATTTCTATTTCTTTTTATTTTGCATTTCTTGCCAGTCCAAACCATCGGCAGTCGGAGGTACTACTGTACCGATTGCAAAGGCTTTTAAACGTTCTGTTGCTACCTGTGCATCGAAATAGGCATTAATTACCAATCGAACAGCCCCTTTTGTAGCCTGTGTGTACATATCCACCGTTAAATCAATTCCACTCCATTCACCGATTATCAAATTTGAAAAATCAC
>SNRY01000237.1_pt1 | contig 20277 bp, 11 predicted proteins | sample 4693421 | NCBI WGS metagenome assembly SNRY01 (sample SAMN11003215, study PRJNA524138) | termite gut metagenome | isolation source: Bacteroidetes bacterial symbionts from single cell of protist host amplifed... | host: Streblomastix strix ... | reverse complement strand
GAATTGGAGAAATTCGTTTCTGAATATCGGAAAACACATCCGGCTCGGAATAACATAGAAGATGATGCGTAGCACTTTTAACTCATAAAATAAGGGAATACCAATCTTTTTCATCGGGGAAATACCGCATTTTATAGAAATATATGAAGCACTTTGGCGTTTTTCCATTGTAGAGACTTTGTGTACATAATACTTTTGTAACGGTATTTAGTTAATAAAAAACGAACGAATAAAAATTTAATTATGGTAAAAATATGATTAGTATGAAAGGCTTAACAATTAAAAAAATCTTTTTGTCTTTAGCCAGTTGTTTGATTTTGGGCTATGTGCAGGCGCAGGAAGCAGTTCTACAACCCTTTACGCTTACTTTGGAAAAGGCATTGGAGATTGCTTTGAGCGATAACCCGACAATTAAAGTTGCCGGACAAGAAATCGAACTGAAGAAAGAAGCCAACAAGGAAGCTTACGCAGGGTTGTTCCCAGAGGCATCTATGAGCGGAACATATTCCCGCACCCTGAAGAAGCAAACAATGGTAATGGACTTCGGAGGTCAATCTACAACGATTAAGATGGGTAGTGATAACACCTATAATGGAGGTCTTAGTATCGCTCTTCCCCTCTTTGCACCGGCTCTGTACAAAGCCATCAGTTTGACAAAAACGGATGTGGATTTAGCTGTGGAAAAGGCGCGTTCCTCGAAATTGGATATGATTAATCAGGTAACAAAGGCATACTATCAGCTGTTATTGGCACAAGACGGTTACGACGTTTTACAGAAAAGCTATAAGCAAGCAGAAGCCAATCTGGAAATGGTAAAAGCCGGATATGAACAGGGCAGGGTCAGCGAATACGATAAGATTCGCGCCGATGTGCAAGTGCACAATTTGAAGCCGACACTTGTTTCTACCAGCAATGGCGTTGTCCTTGCCGAATTGCAATTGAAGGTTTTGATAGGAGTGAATGCCGATACAAAAATAGCCGTTGAAGGGAATTTGAAAGACTACGAAATGGTCATGTTCCGGCAAGAATTGAATGACAACAAGTTGAATCTGGCAAATAACAGCGATTTGAAACAGTTGGATTTGAACGCTACATTATTACACAAGAACCTCAAATTACAGCAAACCAATTTTATGCCGACGTTTGGAGTAGCCTTCAGTTACTCGTATCTGTCGTTGAACAATGATTTTAAATTTAGCGATTATAAGTGGAACCCCTATTCTACGGTGAATTTTAGTTTGACTGTTCCCTTATTTAAAGCAAGCAACTTTACCAAACTGAAGCAAACAAGGATTCAAATGCGGCAATTAACTGAGACCCGTATCAATGTGGAACGGCAATTGAATACATTGGCAGCAAGCTATAAGAGCAGTATGAACGCCGGATGCGAACAGGTATTGAGTAGCAAAGAAGGCATATTCCAAGCCGAGAAGGGCAGGGAGATTGCTCACAAACGTTACGAAGTGGGCAAAGGAACTATTTTGGAACTGAACGATTCGGAAGTGGCGCTTACACAAGCACAACTGGCATACAATCAATCCATCTTTGATTATATAACGGCTAAAGCCGATTTGGATAAAGTTTTAGGAGAAGAAGATACTATTTCAGAATAACGCATAAAAACAAAAAAGAGAAATATGAAAAAAAGTGTTCTATTGATAGCCCTGATTGCCATTGGATGTTTAAGTTCATGCGGTGGTGGTAATGGAGAAGATAAAACTGCTGCCGGAGCCGGAGCAGATGAAAAACCGAAAGTTAAATTGGCAAATGTAGTGGCACGTCCGGTAGATCAGATACAGGAATATACCGCTACGGTAGAAGCAGAAGCGAAGAATAACATCGCACCCTCTATGCCTGTTCGTATTGATAACATTTTAGTAGAAGTGGGCGACCGTGTGTCCAAAGGTCAGAAGTTGGTGGAAATGGATGGAGCTAACCTGCGCCAAGCAAAACTGCAATATGAAAACCAGCAGAAAGAATACAATCGCATCAACGAGCTGTATAAGGTAGGCGGAGTATCCAAATCAGATTTGGATGCCATAAAAACGGCATTGGACGTAACGGAAACCTCTTACAAGAATTTGTTGGAAAACACCTCGTTGCTAAGTCCCATTAGCGGAATAATTACTGCCCGTAACTTCGACAGCGGTGATATGTTCGGCGGTGGTGTGCCTGTATTGACGGTGGAACAAATCATTCCGGTGAAACTGAAGATTAACGTTTCCGAATCGTACTTTACCAGAGTAAAGAAAGGGGCAGAAGCCTCTATTAAACTGGACGTATATGGGGAGGAAGAGTTTATCGGCAAAGTAAATTTGGTTTATCCCACTATTAATGCCGCTACACGTACATTCCAAGTGGAAATCAAACTCGATAACAGGGATTTGAGGGTACGTCCGGGGATGTTTGCCCGCGTAACGCTGAATTACGGGACACTCCATCACGTAGTAGTACCCGACTTGGCGATTGTAAAGCAAGCCGGTTCCGGCGACCGTTATGTGTACGTCTATAAGAACGGAAAAGTATCTTATAATAAGGTGGAACTTGGTCGTCGTATGGATTCCGAATACGAATTGATTGCCGGAATACCGGATAATGCACAGGTAGTAGTAGCCGGTCAAGCGCGTTTGCTGAACGGGATGGAAGTAGAGGTAGAGAAATAAAAATAATCAGATAAGTTATGAGTTTATACGAAGGAGCGGTTAAAAAACCGATTATGACCAGCCTCTGCTTTGCGGCAGTGGTAATATTTGGTCTGTTCTCGTTGTCCAAATTGCCGGTGGACTTGTTGCCGGATATTGAGACGAACACCATCATGGTAATGACTGCTTATCCGGGGGCGAGCGCTTCCGATATAGAGAATAACGTAACGCGTCCGTTAGAGAATGTGCTGAATTCCGTGAGTAACTTGAAACACATTACCTCTAGCTCGTCCGAAAATATATCTTTGATTACGTTGGAGTTTGAGTTCGGTTACGATATTGATGTGTTGACCAATGATGTCCGGGATAAATTGGATATGGTTAGCTCGGCAATGCCCGATGAAGCAGAAACGCCGATCATATTCAAGTTCAGCACCGATATGATTCCTATTCTCCTCCTTTCGGTACAGGCGGAAGAAAGTCAGGCGGCTCTATATAAGATATTGGACGATAACGTAGTGAATCCCCTGGCGCGTATTCCCGGTGTGGGAACGGTATCCATTGCCGGTGCGCCGAAGCGTGAAATTCAGGTATATTGCGACCCGAATAAATTAGAGGCGTACAATTTGACGATTGAAACCATCAGCAGCATTCTCGGAGCTGAAAACAGGAATATTCCCGGCGGTAACTTCGATATTGGTAACGAAACGTATGCCTTGCGCGTACAAGGGGAGTTCAAAGACCCCAAGCAGATGGAAAACATCGTGGTAGGTTCACGCAACAATGCCAATATCTATCTTCGCGACGTGGCAAGAGTGGTGGATACTGTGGAAGAACGTGCGCAGGAAGCCTATACCAACGGTAAGCGGGGTGCTATGATTATAGTGCAGAAGCAATCGGGCGCTAATTCTGTGAATATTGCCAAACAGGTACTGAGTTCCCTGCCGAAGCTTCAAAAGGCACTGCCTTCGGACGTGAGATTGGGAATAATTATGGATACTTCGGACAATATCTTGAGAACAATAGACTCGTTGACAGAAACGGTACTTTTTGCTTTGCTGTTCGTGGTGATAGTGGTGTTCCTGTTCTTAGGACGTTGGAGGGCGACGGTAATTATTTGTATCACTATTCCGCTGTCTCTGATAGCATCCTTTATTTATTTGGCTATCACGGGTAATTCGTTGAATATTATTTCGCTGTCTTCGCTTTCCATTGCTATTGGTATGGTGGTGGACGATGCGATAGTGGTGTTGGAAAACGTAACCACACACATCGAACGTGGTTCCGAACCCAAGCAAGCCGCCGTACACGGAACAAACGAAGTAGCTATCTCCGTTACCGCTTCTACATTGACCATGTTTGCCGTATTCTTCCCTCTGACCATGATAACCGGTATGACGGGAGTGTTGTTCAAACAGTTGGGTTGGATGATGTGTATTATCATGTTCATATCCCTTGTCGTGTCTTTGACGTTAACGCCGGTGCTTTGCTCCCAGTTGCTTCGTTTGCAAAAGAGGCAATCAAAAGCATTTCTCATGTTCTATGCTCCCATTCAAAAAGCTTTGGATGGTTTGGACAAAGGGTATGCACGGCTATTGGGTTGGGCGGTTCATCATCGTATCGTAGTGGTAATAGGGTGTGCCGGTTTCTTTATACTCAGTCTATTCTGCGCCCGAAGTATCAGTACGGAGTTCTTCCCTACTCAAGATAGCGGAAGCATCACTGCCAATTTGGAACTTCCCATAGGTACGCGCAAGGAAGTGGCGCAAGAATTGGCATCGAAATTGACGGAGGAATGGAGAAGAAAATACCCGGAAATACAAGTTTGCAACTATCGCGTGGGGCAGGCAAGCAGCGACAATATTTTTGCTGCCATGCAAAGCAACGGTTCGCATATCATTTCGTTCAATATCCGTTTATCCAACCCCGACGAACGTGAGCGTTCCATGATGGTGATAGGTAGCGCCATGCGTGAAGACCTCAAGGCTTATCCTGAATTTAGTAAAATTCGGGTAGTAGTTGGTGGAGGTGGAATGGGCGGTATGGGAGGACAAACAGCTGCCGATTTTGAAGTGTATGGTTACGACATGGCTGCTACCGACCAAGTGGCTGCCGACTTGAAACAGGAACTCTTTAAAGTAAAAGGAGTGGCGGAAGTGAACATCAGTCGTGGAGATTATCAGCCGGAATACCAAGTGGATTTCGACCGCGAGAAGTTGGCAATACATGATTTGAATCTTTCTACAGCCGGAACTTTCTTGCGTAACCGTATCAATGGAGCTATCGCATCACGCTATCGTGAAGATGGCGAAGAGTACGACATTAAGGTGCGTTACTCTCCCGAATACAGGACGAGTCTTGAACACATTGAAAACATTCTTGTTTACAACAATAGGGGAGAGTCAATCCGTATAAAAGAACTTGGAACAGTGGTTGAACGTTTTGCACCTCCTACCATCGAGCGTAAAGACCGCGAACGTATTGTTACCGTTTCGGCTGTTATTGCGGACGATGGAGCTTTGGGAGACGTGGCAGAAGCCGGTAAAACTATCATTAATGCAATGGAATTGCCTTCGGGAATAGGCATTCAAATATCCGGTTCTTACGAAGACCAGCAAGATGCGTTTTCCGACTTAGCGGTATTGGCTCTGCTGATTGTTGTGCTTGTATTTATCGTAATGGCGGCGCAGTTTGAGTCGTTGACTTACCCGTTTATCATCATGTTTTCCATTCCTTTTGCTGTCAGCGGGGTGTTAATGGCGTTGTTCTTCACCCATACAACGCTTAGCGTGATGAGTTTATTGGGAGCCATTATGTTGATTGGTATTGTGGTGAAGAACGGTATTGTGCTTGTCGATTATATTATTCTCTGCCGTGATCGCGGGCAAGCAATTATAAATGCGGTGATAACTGCCGGCAAAAGCCGTCTCCGTCCGGTATTGATGACTACCATGACTACCATTCTCGGTATGATTCCGATGGCAGTCGGCGGCGGACAAGGATCTGAAATGTGGAGTCCGATGGGGATTGCCGTAATCGGCGGCTTGTCAATATCTACCATACTTACGCTGATACTTGTTCCGGTGCTCTACTGCATGTTTGCCGGCACAGGCATCCAACGCCAGCGCAGGCAAATAAAAAACAAGCGTGAACTCTCCGCTTATTATGAGGCAAACAAGGGTAGCATGATTAAAAAATAAAGGAAATGAAATCTATACTAATAACATTCGACCAAGCGTATTATGAACATATCATTGCGCTTCTCGACCGTATGAGCTGTCGCGGTTTTTCTCATCTGGAAAGGGTGCAGGGACGCGGCTCAAAAACGGGCGAACCCCATTACGGCAGTCATTCGTGGCCCTCCTTATGTTCGGCTATTATCACTGTGGTGGATGATAGTAAAGTGGACCCGTTGCTCAAAACATTGCATGAAATGGATAAGAAGACGGAGAAATTAGGGCTTCGCGCATTTGTGTGGAATATTGAAAAGGGTATTTAGTTCCTAATCTATACCGTAGAAACTAAATAGGAAGAGGGGAAATCCGGCTTGCATACGCTGAGATTTCCCCTCTTTTCCGATTTCACTTTATTAAATCCGCCAATCAAATACCCCAAGAAATGTTTGGCGTATTACCCATCTCCAATTCTAAAACCCCACCTGCCATGATGTCTTTATAATCCAGATAACATTTGGAATACCCTTCTCCATTTAATTTTGCCGACCGGATATAAAGATTTTCTGCGGAATTATGATTTGATTTTATCACAAAAGTCTTTCCATTTTCTACCTGAATTTCTATTTCTTCAAATACAGGACTGGTAATTTCGTAACGGGTATCTCCCGGACAAACAGGATATAGCCCACAGGCAGACAAAACATACCAGGCTGACATTTGCCCGACATCCTCATTCCCTACCAAACCTTCCACTTTATTGCTGTAAGCCTTGTCGCAAATGAAACGAGACCATTTCTGGGTTTTCCAGGGTTGTCCCAAACGATTATAAAGATAAGGCACATGATGTACGGGTTCATTGGCATGATTATAATACGCATTCCATAGAAAATTGACCGGTGTTTTTGCAAACATCGTATCTAAATCCGCAATAACCTGTTCTGTTCCGCCCATAAGTTTCGTCATACCCTCTATATCGTGAGGAACAAACCAGCCTTGCTGTAATTCATTCGATTCCATCGTACCATACCCCTCTTGAAGTTTTCCTTTTGCCGGCCAGGGTTCAAAAGCGCCATTGAATCCCCGTGGGCGAAAACTATGTTTTTCTTTGTCGTATAAATTTTCATAAGAACGCGACAATCCCGCATAATGGGCTGCATCATCTTCCTTGCCTAAAGCTTTTGCCAACTGAGACATACACCATTCGGTATAAGCATATTCCAGTGTTTTAGAAATGCTTGACGAATGGGGAGTATATCCTAATTCACCATTCCCGAACATTTTAGACGTATTATCTGCGTATTCGTATGCTTTCTCCATGTCGAACCGGCAAATGCCTTTGGCATAAGCATCAGCCAATACCGAAACGGCAGGATTCCCCAACATGCAACCACTATACGCATTCAGAAACTCCCATCGCTCGTAATAGCCGCGACCACTTTCTTCTGCCAATGTAATCAGTGACATCAGCATGTCATTAACCAATGAAGGGTTAATAATTGTTTGTAGAGGCATCTGGCTGCGAAAAACATCCCAGCCGCTAAAGATAGTCCGTTTGGTAAACAAATCCGTTGTATGTACTTTCCCGTCAGCTCCGGTGTATTGTCCGTCTACATCGGTAAAGGACCGGGGGTCGATCATCGTATGGTATAAAGAAGTATAAAAGATCTTTTTCCGGTCTTCCGTTCCTCCTGTAATTTTAATCTTTGACAACGCCACATCCCATAAATTCCCGGCTTGTGATTGAGCCAAATCAAAATTCCAATCATTTATTTCTGCTTTCAGGTTCCTCTCGGCACCGGTTTCACTAACAAAAGAGATTCCCGACTTAAAGAAAACCTCTTCGTTGGTTTCCGTATCAAACTCAGTAAAGAATCCGATATGTTTTCCTTCATACTCCTTCATGTTTCGTATAATCGTAGCATTTGCCGTCAGGTTTTGGAAATCCGGACTTTCAATGAATTCCCGTTTCCTGTTTTGATTATCCGGAATCTCAACGCTCCAAACTCCATAATTCTTCAGAGGTTTGGAGAACTGAGCATAGAAATATACCGTGTAATTGGCATTTCCGCCTCCATTTCCCCAACCGCCACCGTCAGGTGTACATTCCATTCGTCCTGAAATAGTATAATCATCTATCACCTTAACGGTCTGGTAGGTTGAGGTGCCTCCAACCCGACGAGCCATGTCTATTTGTATTCGGGATTGTTTGCTTTCCGGATAAACAAACTTCAACATTCCGCAATGAGGCGAAGCCGTTGCTTCCACTTTTACCTGATAATCATTCAGTAAAACACCGTAATATCCTGCGCCGGCTACTTCAGAACTTTTATCATAACGAGATCTGTATCCCGCTATCCCATTTTCTTTTCCCGAATTCGTACGCATCGTGCCAACAGTGGGCATAACCAACAAATTGCCCAAGTCTCCATACCAACCAATACCACTCATTTGCGTAAATGCAAAGCCCTCGATGGTTTCATGCTCATAACTATATCCCGAACCATTATCTCCTCCGGTTATTGTATTTGGACTGAGTTGAACCATCCCGAAAGGAGTTGCCGCTCCGGGAAAGGTTTTCCCCAGACCATGATAAGCGCCGGCAGCCTCAGTATTTGTACTTGCCCCGATAAACGGATTCACATAATCCGAAGGATGAGCAATTTCCGTTTCGTTTTGTACTTGCCGGGAACATGAAATACAAGACAAAACCATCAAACATATACATACATGTCTCATAATTATTCAGTATATACTCTTTAATAGTAATAAATTCAATATCATTTTTGTTGCAAAGATAACTCATACTATCCACTTAACCAAGAAGCTATTCGTTTGCACACACTACCCACAAGGGCATCTTTTTTTGCCTATTTCTCGCAGATCGTGAGCCTATTTCTCACGGAGTGCGAGCCTATTTCTCACCGAGCGTGAGCCTATTTCTCACCGAGCGTGCGCCTATTTCTCACGGAGCGTGAGCCTATTTCTTACGGAGCGTGAGCCTATTTCTCACGGAACGTGAGCCTATTTCTTACGGAGCGTGAGCCTATTTCTCATAACCCGATTCCGGTAGAGGGAACGCTCTAATGTAAATGGGGCTTTCAGCCCGCTGTGTCAGTAACGCGATCTGCATAGCCTGACCCCGTTAGAGGGCACGCCCAAATAAAGTTGAAAATGGAAAGTGGAGAGTGGAAAGTTGGATTTAACACAGAGGCACGGAAGCACAGAGATACACTTTTTACTAACATACTCTGTGTCTCCGTGCCTCTGTGTTATAATATGTATAGAGTATCGTATAGTGGAAAGTGGAGAATTAAAAAATAGATGAAAGAACCCGGAAGATAAAGCAAGATATGCGAGGCTTATCTATCCCTGTTTTACAATATAAATTCAAAAATAGGAAAAGGATACTATTATATGGATTATTTTTGCGCGATATAAGCCTCTTGTCGGGTTGCAATGACTGATTGACGATTAACAAATATAAAACATGAAAAGATTAGTAGTAAACGTATTGTTGTTATTTATCGGAATAAGTCCGATTGTTAAAGCACAAGTGGGAGATGCGCTTGTAGGCACTGCCGCCGTTGTTAAAGAACAAAGAATTAGCGATGAAGAACTGTTTCGTACCACCATCCAAACGCTTTCCGCCGATGAGTTCGGAGGCAGAAAACCTCTTTCCGTACACGAAGTTCTGGTGTTGAGCTATATAGAGGGGAAGTTCAAGGAGGTAGGTCTCGAACCGGCAAACGGAGACAGTTATTTTCAGAAAGTCCCTATGCTGAGTGTTCAGACACATATCAAAAACAATCAAATCGTGGTAAAAGGTGCCAAAGGCAGTGCGGTACTTCGTTATTGGGATGATGCCGTTGTATGGTCATTGCGTGGAGAAAAGAGTTTGAAGCTCTCGAAAGCCGACTTCGTATTTGTCGGTTTTGGAATCAATGCCCCTGAATACGGATGGAATGATTACGAGGGCGTGAACGTCAAGGGTAAAATTGTTGTTACGCTTGTCAATGACCCCGGATATTATGATGATACCCTTTTCCGTGGTAAGAATATGACTTATTATGGTAGATGGACTTATAAATTTGAAGAAGCAAGCCGTCAGGGTGCTGCCGGAGTATTAATCATTCACGAAACCGCCCCTGCCTCCTACGATTGGAGTGTAGTTCAAAATTCACGTTCGGGCGCAAGTCTCAGCCTCTATTCCGAAGGTGGGAACAACGAATTGGTTGCCCTGCAGGGTTGGGTAACGGGTGCTGCCGCACAGCAACTCTTTGCCACGGCAGGCATCTCTCTCGACGAATCTCTGGCTGCCGCTAAGAAGAAAGGATTTAAGAGCTTTCCGCTCGGATTGAAAAGCAGCATCGAGGTCATCAACGATATTCTGATTGCCGAATCTGCCAATGTTGCCGGTGTTTTGCCCGGAACCACCTTGAAAGATGAATACATCATCTATTCAGCCCATTGGGACCATCTCGGCATCGGCGCTCCCATTGATAACGACAGTATCTACAACGGAGCGGACGATAATGCCTCTGGAGTAGCCGCTCTTATTGTTATTGCCAACCGTTTCAAGCAGCTTCAGCAGCGTCCGAAACGTTCTATACTATTCCTTTCCGTAACAGGAGAAGAATCCGGTTTGTTAGGCTCCGAGCATTACGCCAAACACCCGCTTTTTCCGCTTGACAAGACAGTGGTCAATCTTAACATGGATGGTTACGGAAACAAAGGGCGTACGCGTGATGTCATTCTCGGAGCAAGCGGCGATTCCGAAACCGACGCTTATGTCATAGAAGCGACTGCTACACAGGGACGTGTGGTGAAACCTGCCGCCAACCAAACAAGCGGCGGCTATTACCGTTCCGACCATTTCAACTTTGCCAAAGTCGGAATCCCCGTTGTTTTGGCAAAAGGAGGAAGGGACTATCTCAACCCGACAGCCGAAGAAGAGAAGAAAGCCAAGTATGGCAATAAAAGCACTTACCACCAACCCAGCGACGAATATCATTCATGGTGGGACGTATCCGGTTCGCTTGAAGACATTTACTTGTTTTATGGCATAGGCTTGCGTTTGGCAAACGACGGTTATTTTCCCAAATGGAACGATGGCGTGGCATATAAAGAAATCCGCGAAGGGAAAAAGAAATAGATTCTAAAGCGTTTTATAAAAACATCCTTCAACATATTAGTTGCACAACAGGTTATAAATATTATTTCTTAATTATATGGAGAATACCCCGAAGCTCAACATCAATCAGTGGGCTGAAGAAGACCGTCCGCGCGAAAAGATGATGAGCCGGGGAGTCGAAGTATTGAGTGATGCCGAGTTGCTGGCTATTCTTATCGGTTCGGGGAATACGGAAGAAAGTGCTGTGGAGCTGATGCGTCGTGTGTTGGCTGCGTGCGATAATAATCTCAATGAATTGGGAAAATGGACATTACATGATTATTTCCGTTTTAAGGGTCTTGGTCCTGCAAAAGCCACGACAGTAATGTCAGCATTGGAACTTGGGAAAAGACGCAAAGCACAAGATCTTAAAGAGCGAAATATCATCACCTGTTCCACTGATGTTTATCGTCTTTTTCACCCCTTGATGTGCGACCTTCAGCAAGAAGAATTTTGGATAATGTTGCTCAATCAGGCTAATAAAGAGATTATTAAAATTCGTATTAGTAGTGGAGGTATTGATGGCACATACGCCGATGTGCGCACTATTTTGCGGGAAGCATTGTTGCATCGGGCTACGGGAATCGTTCTTTGCCACAACCATCCTTCGGGAAATAAATATCCGAGTGTAGCAGACGTAAAACTAACGGAGAATATTCGGCAAAGTGCTCAAATTATGAATATCAACTTGTTTGACCACATTATTGTTTGTGACGGCTCTTATTACAGTTTCTCCGATGAGGGGAAATTATAAATCATTCCCTAAAAAGCCTCCTCCTCCTGAAAACGATACCGTATAAAAATCTTCTTATTTAGAGAGGGGAGGCTTTCTGCAAATTAGGCTTCCGGTTCGGGCATAATTAGTTTATATCCTTTTCCGTGAATATTGATGATCTCTATTGATTCGTCATCTTTCAAATGCTTGCGCAATTTGGTAATATATACGTCCATGCTACGGGCATTGAAATAATTGTCGTCTATCCAAATCGTTTTCAAAGCGAACTCGCGTTGCAAAATTTCATTAGCATGAGCACAAAGCAAAGCCAACAGTTCGGACTCTTTAGTAGTCAGCTTTGTCTGCTTGTCGTCGATGCTCAAGATTTGTTTTTGTGTGTCGAAGGTGAATCGGCCTATTTTATAAGTGGTATTATCTTTATTCTTTTTTCCACGCACACGTCTCAAGATAGCTTCAATTCTGAAAGTCAATTCTTCCATACTGAAGGGTTTGGTGATGTAATCATCCGCTCCGATTTTGAAACCTTCCAAAACATCTTCTTTCAATGTTTTGGCGGTTAAGAAGATAATGGGTATTTCAGCGTTCATTGTGCGCACTTCCTGTGCCAAGGTAAGCCCGTCTTTTCTGGGCATCATTACATCAAACACGCATAAATCGTATTTATTCTTCATAAAAGCTCTATGCCCCGCTTCTCCGTCCGCACATAAATCTGCTACGTACCCCTTTGCTTGCAAATATTCTCTTAAAAGCATGCCCAGGTTTTCATCGTCTTCACATAGCAAAATGTTTAATCTGTCTTCCATATTTTTGTTAATTATTAAGTGTAGGTAATGCGATAATAAATTTTGTTCCTTTACCTAAGTCGCTTTCGGCGCGGATAATTCCTTTGTGGTCGGTAACAATCTTTTTGACATAGGCTAATCCGAGTCCGAAACCTTTTACATCGTGCAGATTACCCGTATGCACGCGGTAAAATCTATGAAATATTTTTTTTAGATCTTCTTTTTTTACGCCGATGCCATTATCTTGTACCGAAATCATCAATTTACCTGCTTCGTTCCATGTACTCACCGTTAGCAATAGGTTCTCGTCAGGCTTTCTGTATTTCACAGCATTGTCCATTAGATTGAAGATAACATTGGTAATGTGCATTTCGTCGGCAAAAATAAAAGGATTGGTTGCTTCTAAGCTCGATGTGATTTCTCCGTTGTATCGTTTTATTTTCAAGACAAACGTATTGATTACCCCCGTGATCATTTCATTGACATCCATTTCTTTCATTTTCAACGTATTGATTCTTTGCTTATCAAACATGGACATTTGCAGCACTTTTTCTACTTGGAATCTCAACCGTTTTGTTTCGTCATTGATAACCCCCGATATGTGTTGGAACATTTGCGGCGATTTGCTTACTCCAGGATCCTGCAACATCTGTGCGGCGAGCGAAATGGTTGATATGGGGGTTTTGAATTCGTGTGTCATGTTGTTTATAAAATCGTTCTTCATTTCCGTTAATTTTTTCTGACGGAAAACGATATAGATAGTAAACACAAACACCATCAGCAATACCACTGTAAAAGCCGTGGAGGGGACGATAAAATTTATCGAATCGTAAATATAATCTCGTTTTGTGGGGAAATGTACTTTCAATATACTCATCTTTGCAGGCGGGTCGTTCACAAAAAGGATGGTACTGTATGATTGTTCGCTTCCTTTGTCCGTATAATCGGAGCAACGGTATGCCTCGTGTCCGTTTTTATCTATTACTGCAAAGTGGTATTCGATGTCAATACCAAAATTCTTCAATTCCGACTTCAGATAATGGTCTAAGCTTTTGAAATCAACACGTTCTTCAAGAGGCTTGTCGCTTGCCCGGTATAGCATTTGCAACGCTACTTCGTCAATCAAGGAGCGTTGATACATGTACCGATTCCTCATAGCCTCCTGTAAGTTACTGGATGTTTGCGGGATCGTATTGGCTCCGTGCCGGCGGGAAATCATTGTTTTCGGTATGGCTGAAGGTTGAGTGGCGGTTACTTTGAATTCAAAACTCGATATGGCGTTCGGCGTTGAAACGGTATAACGTTGGGTTTGTTCTTTTCGGATTAAGTTGTTTTTTTGTGAAGTTGATTTTGGCAATGCTTTTTTTTCTGCTTCGGATAGGTCTTCTTCCAGCCAACGTTTGGTTTCATCATATTCTAAGTTCTTGGCTACCTGATAAAGGCTGCGTTTTACCGATTCATCAAACTGTTCGTTGCGCATCTTTACGGTTTCCCCGATATAGCCGGCTTGCATATACAAAAGTCCTATGAAAGACAACCCCATTATGATAGCTAATATCCAAATAGTTGATTTTTTCATACCTACAAAACTAACATAGTCTAATTAGTATTCCTAATTAATTAGCTTAAATTAACCAATAAACACGCTTTTATTAATAGATAACAGTAATTAAGCGAATGTTTTTAATAAGCATAACAAAAGTAATTTGGTTTTGGTTTTTGAATTTGGTAAAAAAGCATTTCCTCACTCATCACTCACTCTTTCTTCACTCTCGCAGCGACAAAACAGATCGGCTTCACTTTGCCGGTAAGTATCCCATACCCGCGCAGTATCCCTTTTCTATACTTTCGCTGAAAGTTTTATGCTTGTTTTGTGGGCTTTGTCTTAGCCCTCATTGAGAATGTACGGATTTTTGTTTATCAATCTCGCTATCTCTACGGGCTGAAAGCCCAGCTTAAGAAGCTCTCTTCAATTAAGCTACCCTTACAGGGTGCAGATGGAATAGATTCTTTTATTCCCCAGCTATCACTACGTTTAGCTGGGGCTGATGTAAGTTGGGCTTTCAGCCCGCCGGAAGCAAAAGAAAAAGCTACTAATGGGGACAATTAAAAAACGAATCCTTTGGAGTTCACCGTTCGGCGTAGTCTGCGTATCAATATCGTCAATTTAAGGTTTATAATGTACGTTTATAATTAGTTAGGGTATGCTATTTACCCTTTGGCATTCTGTTTTTTCAGGCAACAATATAAATAAAGCAACAGGAAAAAGCAGGGAAGCGACGGAATTAAACCACAAGCTGGAGGCTGTCCAAAAAGTTGGTCAGCCTCCAGCTTGATTATTAAAATTTGCACCTTGTATATTACCAACCTGGATTTTGCACCAAACCCGGCGTCCGTTTCAATTCGTCATCCATAATAGGGAAGAGATAATGTTGAGGCGAAGTGAACACACGGTCTTCCACTTTGAAACGTTTCATCCTGTATGTCTTACCACCGACTTCGATTTTCCCGTCGGGATCTTCTTCAGGACGCATTCCATGTACCATACGTTGCGTTTTGGGGTATGGCCAACTGTTTTCATTTACATAAGAGCGCTCTTTAGCCAATTCACCGGCATCATCCGGTTCGAGGTAAAGGCGGCAGTGCCATACGCGGTCATTTTCGTAGAACAATTCCACGCGACGTTCCCTCTGGATGTAATCATTCATCAACGCTTTGTCAGTAAGTGCTTCCGGAGGTATGGGAGCCATGAAAGAACGTGCTCTCACCTGATTGAGCAGATTGTAGATTTCCTGCCCCGGACCGGTTGTGTTGTTGACGGCTTCCGCATAGATGTAGATAATAGTGGGCAGACGGAAACTGGCGGGAGCGTTTATGACATGGCCACCACTGTTACGGTTCCATCCTTCCTTAAAGAATTTGCGGTGATAATATCCGGTATGAGAAGCACTGGATTGGTAGTCCGCGCCAATAAAGTCGCTTCCTGACGCCGTATTGATGACATTGTTACTGAATTTGGATCCGTGGTATATGATATCGCGGTAGAACCGGGGATCGCGGTTAACGTATGGATTTCCGTCATCATACACCCCTTTCGCTTTCTCACTGTAAATGGGGTATCCATATCCGTCAATGATGATTTCATATTCATCTACCTGTTCCTGGACGGGTCGTTGGCGTGCATGCCCACCCATGGAAGGAGGGAGCATATCTCCGGACCAACCGGTATCTTTGTCGCGTGTACTAAACCAAACCCATTCTGCTTTAAAAGCATCCATGTCGAAATTCATTTCCCATAAACGGCGTTGTACTTTTCCGTCATGGCTTGTAGATGAATTATTAATGTCTGAAAAATTAGTTTCGTCATATTTAGTGTAGAGACTGTAACGGGGATTTCCTCCGTTTGTACAGTCCAAAACAGCTTTGGCAGCTACCTTGGCAGCTTCCCAACGGCTGGCGTCGTACCCATATTCACTTTTAAATACGCGGGTATCGTTCGGGAGCGTTCCTCCGTTCCACATCGGAGTGGCTGCCAGCCAACGTGCCATTGCCTTCAACCCGAGACAGGCTCCCTGGTCTGCACGCCCAAATTCCTGATCTCCTTGGTAAGAGGGCAGCATACTATAAGCCACATCGGCGTCGGCGCATATTTTGTCAACGACATAGTGAACAGACGCCTTTTCAAACGTCATATCAGATTGCGGAGTAACGGCATAATCAAGATAAGGCACTTCGCCATACTGCTTAATCAGGATGTAATAGAGGTAAGCCCTGAGAAAATAGACTTCGCCGAGGCGTTTCTGCAAGTCGCCTTCACGTCCCGAGCGGGGGTTGTCCGGTGTATTATACTTGGCGACGCCCTCCAGAATCACATTTGCATAACGCACCTTTGTATATAAATCCCACCAATACTGCCCGGCGCTGCTATTGGCAGGCATACCGACAGATGGTCCCCAGTTTCCTACATTGAATTGGTGGGGAATAGCCTGTTCATGGCTACTTGCACCCGCTTCGTCAGTGATTCCCGCCGTAGAAAAGTGATTGAAGTAAATAAGTGGTTTATTGGCATTTTTCACATTGTCGTATAAATCTGTTACGAGACCATCCACTTTATCAAAACGTGTGAAAACGTCTTCTTCTGTCACCTTGTCGTCCGGCGCTCTGTCCAGATAATCATCGCATGAGTTGAAGAATGCACCAGCGACAAGTACAATCAAAAATTTTATATATTTCATATCTGTTTATTGTTAGATTAATAAGTGATGTCAATACCAAAATTGAAAATACGTTGAATGGGATACCAGTCTCCGCTTCCGTTCCTTGTTTCAGGATCCACATCCACATCGCTCAGCGAGTCAAATGTCAGCAGATTCATGCCTTGAGCATAGAAACGTACGTTTTGAAGTCCGGCGAAACGGATGCTACGCTTTGGCAGCGAATAACCGATTTCAACATTCTTGAGGCGGATGTATTTTGCATCGTAGAGGAACAAACTGCTGTTTCCGTTGTTATTATTGTTGTTTGCCCCATAGCTCAAGCGCGGATAGGTGGCAACATCTTTCGTAGCCTCCGTCCAGCGGTTAAGGTGCATGGGCTTAACCTTTCCCACCTGATCTTGTTCATAACTGGGGAATGCCCAAACAGCAGGTCCGGAAAGTAGCATGCTTGTATTGGCTGATCCTTGGAGCATGGCACTGAAATCGAATCCTTTGTATTGGATGCCGAAAGGAATACCAAACTGAATTTCCGGGGTACGGGGATTACCCATAGACTGGCGGTCGTTCAGGTCGTTGATCTTCCCGTCGCCATCAAGGTCTTTATAGACTACATCGCCGGGACGCAAGGTGCCCCACGGCTGGTATCCGGAAGCATTCAGCTTGTCGGCTTCCGCCTGGTCGTACACAAAATGGTCGAATACGTACACAAAGTTTTCGTCTATCCGACGGCCGGTTTGTTGCCGCCATTCGTAATTGCGGGTTATCTCATTCATGAAGATAATCTTGTTGCGGGCATAGGTGAAATTCGGTTTGATGAAGTAGTGGAAGTCTTTACCGATACGCCCTGTCCATCCGATTTCAAATTCAATACCCTGATTATCCACGATTCCGGAATTGATCGGCGGGGCGTCTTTCCCTACAACGTCGGGGAAGCCCAGTTTATCGCCGCCGTCCAGCTTGGTGATAATGTCATAGCGATGCTCTTTGAAATAATCAACCACCAACGACAACCGATTGTTGAAGAAGGATGCGTCAATACCGATATTCAGTTTCTTTGCCTTTTCCCATGTCAGGTCGGGATTGGCAAAACCGCCTTCCCGTATGTTGTCTGCCAGTCCATTGTTGAATTCGCTACCGCCTACATTGTAGCCGCCACTGGGGTTATCATAATACTGCAAATAGGCAAAACGGTCTCCGCCAATATTATCACTACCTACCAAACCGTAAGACCCTCTCAATTTCAGACTGTTTAGCCAATTGCTTGTACTTTCCATAAAGCGCTCGCGGGAAATCACCCAACCGACGGAACCGGCGGGGAAAAGTCCATAGCGTTTGCCCGGGGCAAAATTTTCGGAACCATTGTAACCCACGTTAAATTCCGCCAGGTACTTATATTGATAAGAGTAAGTGGCGCGTCCTGCGATCCCCTGGTAACGATATTGGACATGGTTGTCGTAGTCGCGAGCTGAACGGTTGAATAACAGCAGTGCAGACACATCGTGCAGGTCAAACGTACGTTGATAGTCCAGTTTTGCCTGATAATATGTCCGGTTTTGTGTAGCATTATGGTCAAGAGCATTACGGATGGTTTTATCTCTTGATAAGTCTCTGTTCCCCAAATTATATTTTCCGTCAAAATCGGTCGTACTACTGAGATAGTAGGAGCCGAAAGTACCTACTGAAGGAGTAAATGTGGCATAGCCGCCAAAATTGCGGTACCCTTCGGAGTATCCCTCAACATCGCGCCTTAACCAACGTCCTTCTTCAGCGTCATAAGAAAAGACGCCTTCCACTTTCAATCCCTTGGTGATGAAATCCAATTTATGCCCGATCGCAAACGAGCCGTTGAGGAACGTTTTCTTCTCGTTGAGCCAGCCTGTTCTGGACAATTCTCCTAAAATATTACGCCGATGCAGGTAGTCACCATACAACAATCCGTAAGGATTGTCGAGTACATAGGCTTCATTGTCAGGATAGCCGTTGTTCGGTAAGGTGATAGGCAGATGAGGAGGTTGGGTATTGGCTAAAGCTACAACGCGGGCTGCCGTGGTACCCGGTGCATTGCGGTCGGTGATTCGAGCGCCCAAATCCAATCGGATATAGAAATCTTTGGTCACATCGACATCTACGTTCGCACGAAAGTTATAACGTGTGAATACTGCTTGCGTATCATTATCCGTTATGTTCGTATGCTTGTAATTACCACTCTGTTGAAAATAATTTGCCATCACATAGTAACGGGCATTGCTTGAGCCGCCGCGTAACGACAGACTATAATCCTGCTGAGTCCCGGGCTTGAAGGCATAGTCGAAATAATCCCAGTCATATCCCAAGCCATCAGAATTGTCACCTTTAGCTTTACGGAAATTTTCAATGACCGAAGGGGCGAACAGCTCCGTTGAAGTGGGGGATACGCCTTCATTGATCCGGGCTTCATTATACAAGGTGGCATAGTCAGCCGAACCTAAGTAGGTAGGGAATTTAACCGGCGCATTCGAGCCGTAGGAGGCTTTAAAATTGACCGTTGCCTTTTCCTGTGCTTTACCGCGTTTGGTGGATATGATGATTACCCCATTAGCGCCGCGTACCCCGTAAGGAGCCGTGGCAGAAGCATCTTTTAAGATGGTGAATGTTTCAATTTCTTCCGGTGAAAGATAGCTCATGTCGCGTTCTACGCCGTCAATAATCATGATAGGGTTTTTCTCGCCATACGTACCAAAGCCACGGATACGTATATCAGCGCCATCAACGCCCGGTTCGCCGCCCGAAAACTGGGTTGCGATCAAACCCGGCATACGTCCTGCCAACGCATTGTTGAGATTAGCCGTAGGACTTTGTTGAAGGTCCTTGGTTGTGATGGTTGACACAGAGCCGGTAATCGTTGCCTTGCGCTGGGTGGTATATCCCACGACTACAACTTCTTCCAGCGCTTTCGAATCTTCCACCAACACCACGTGGATTTCCTTTTCGCCGTTTAACTGAAATTCCTTCGGTTGAAATCCAATATAAGAAAAGACCAAACTCGCTTTTGAGTAAGGTGCCTGAATTTGAAATTCTCCATGTGATCCAGTTATAGCTCCGGTTGTTGCCCCCTTTATCCTGATGTTTACACCGGGCAAAGGATCACCTGATTGATCGACAACAGTCCCTTTTACCAAAATTCCTTCCTGTTGCTGCACAGTTGGAGGATTGTCTTCCGATGCGCTGATACGCCCGGACAGGATTGTCAGACATAATAAGCCTAAAAATGTCAAGCCTTTCAGCCAATTTCCTTTCAGAGGAAAATTCCTTGTTTGTTTTCTTTTTTGCATAATCTTCAGATAAGTTAACATTAAATTATTTAGAATTAAACGTTGGAACAGAGTGTTTCTTGAGGATTGATTATGTGATCAACTGCATATCAACGCAAGTCACCACTCAACGAATCCAAACGACTTTGTTGCAACGGTTATTTGTTGATATTCAGCCAATTAGTCATATTGTAGATTTATGTTAAATATATAGTTTTCAAATAGTTAACAAATTCATACTTTGTCAAAGGGCAAAAAATACTA
>SNRY01000236.1_pt1 | contig 20331 bp, 17 predicted proteins | sample 4693421 | NCBI WGS metagenome assembly SNRY01 (sample SAMN11003215, study PRJNA524138) | termite gut metagenome | isolation source: Bacteroidetes bacterial symbionts from single cell of protist host amplifed... | host: Streblomastix strix ... | reverse complement strand
CCAAACAAACTTACGCTTTGGGAGATATGAACAATACTATAATCAAAACGGCAAAAGGAAAAACCATCTTGATTCAACATGACGTAACAAGTCCGCGCCCTTACAATCGCAAGCACGCTTTAAGTGGTACAAAAGGATACATCGAAAAGTATCCGCGTCCGGGAATTGCTCTCGACCCTTCCGAAGTGGCTTCCGCTAAATTTGACAACTTAGCTGCTCATAGTTTCATCTCAAAAGAAATATATGATGCCTTGATGGAAGAATATCAACACCCCATAACCAAAGAAGTCGGTGAACTTGCTAAAAAAGTCGGTGGACATGGAGGTATGGACTTCATTATGGATTACCGTTTAGTTTATTGCCTGCACAATGGGCTTCCTTTGGATATGAATGTATATGACGGAGCAGAATGGTCTTGCCTGGGAGAATTGACGGAACTTTCCGTTAAAAACAATGGTGCTCCCATTGCTGTCCCAGACTTTACGCGCGGAGGTTGGAACAAGATACAAGGATTTAAACATGCTTTTGTTGAATAATTGATATTACGCGCAATTATATAATCTGACTTATATCTTATAAAGTGTTTTTCTTTGCTTGCATAACATCAAATTATATAACTTTGCACTCCAATGTATAAATACTTCTCATGAACTTCAAATACGATGTTATAGTAATAGGAGCAGGGCATGCCGGTTGTGAAGCCGCCACTGCCGCAGCCAATTTAGGTTCCAAAACCTGCCTTATTACGATGGACATGAACAAAACGGGGCAAATGAGTTGTAACCCAGCCATAGGAGGTATAGCAAAGGGGCAGATTGTTCGCGAGATAGATGCTTTGGGTGGGCAAACGGGATTGATAACTGATAAAACAACTATTCAATTCCGTATGCTTAACCGTTCAAAAGGACCTGCTGTATGGAGCCCGCGTGCCCAATGCGACCGTAATAAATTTATCTGGGCTTGGCGCGAAGTATTAGAAAACACCCCTAACCTGCATATCTGGCAAGATACGGTAAAGGAAATTATTGTAGAAAATAATGAAGTCGTTGGATTAATAACTCTTTGGGGTGTTACTTTTCAGGCAAAAACAGTCATATTGACGGCAGGTACTTTTTTAAACGGATTGATGCACGTAGGTAAAACAATGCTTCCCGGTGGACGCATGGCAGAAGCTGCTTCATATCAACTTACCGAATCCATTGCCAGGCACGGTATTCGTTATGGAAGAATGAAGACAGGAACTCCTGTCCGTATAGATGGTAGAAGCATACATTATGATTTAATGACACTACAAGATGGGGATAATGATTTCCATAAGTTTTCATTCATGAATACCGATACCCGTCAATTAAAGAAATTGCAGTGCTGGATATGCTATACCAATGAAGACGTACACCGGATATTGCAGGAAGGATTGCCGGACTCTCCCCTCTTCAACGGACAAATACAAAGTGTCGGTCCTCGATACTGTCCGAGTATAGAAACAAAGATTGTTACTTTTCCAGACAAAGAACAACATCAACTGTTTTTGGAACCCGAAGGAGAAACCACACAAGAACTTTATTTAAACGGATTCTCCTCTTCCCTACCCTTAGATATTCAAATAGCAGCATTAAAAAAAATACCGACTTTTAAAGATATTGTTATTTATCGCCCCGGTTACGCCATTGAATACGATTACTTCGACCCTACCCAGTTAAAACATACGCTAGAATCAAAGATTATTAAGAACCTGTTTTTTGCAGGACAAGTAAACGGAACAACCGGATACGAAGAAGCTGCCGGACAAGGAATCATTGCCGGTATAAACGCACATGTTAATTGCCACGGGGGATCTGAGTTTACTTTAGCACGTAACGAAGCATACATAGGGGTTCTAATAGACGATTTAGTTACAAAAGGAGTAGATGAACCTTATCGTATGTTTACCTCCCGTGCAGAATATCGTATATTATTACGTCAAGACGATGCCGATATGCGATTGACTGAACGAGCTTACCATTTAGGACTAGCAAACAAAGACAGATATACCTTATTAAACAGTAAACGCGAATCCATAGAACATATTATAAACTTCACAAAAGATTATTCCGTAAAACCAGAACTAATAAACGATACATTAGAAAGATTAGGAACGGCAATCTTAAAGCAGGGGTGCAAACTAATTGATATTATTAATCGCCCACAAATAACTATTGATAATATAGTAGAACACATACCTGAATTTAAAAGTATATTAGAGAATAAAGAAAAGAAAAGAAAAGAAGAAATAATAGAAGCTGCCGAAATACAAATAAAGTATCACGGGTACATAGAACGTGAAAGAATAATTGCAGATAAACTAGCCCGATTGGAAGATATTAAAATCAAAGGCAAGTTTGATTATGCCAATATTCAATCCTTGTCCACCGAAGCGCGGCAGAAACTAACAAAAATAGACCCTGAAACAATTGCTCAAGCAAGCAGAATACCAGGAATATCCCCCAACGACATTAATATATTATTAGTTCTTTTAGGGAGATGACAAATGTTTCACGTGGAACATATATCTTTACAAAAACAAAACAATATGAATAAAGAAAAACTGATTAAAAATGTGAGAAACATCCCTGATTTTCCTATACCGGGAATACAATTTAAAGACGCAACAACACTGTTCAAGGATACAGAATGTTTGCAAACACTCTCTGATATACTATACGATACATATAAAAATAAAGGCATAACTAAAGTCGCAGCTATCGAGTCGCGAGGGTTTATCATGGCTCCTATTCTCGCCACACGCTTAAATGCAGGATTTATACCTATACGTAAACCTGGCAAACTTCCTGCTGAAACAATAGAAATCACGTACAGTAAAGAATATGGAACAGACACCATCCAAATACATAAAGATGCTATTAATAATAACGACATAATACTTCTACATGATGATTTACTCGCAACAGGAGGAACAATGAAAGCAGCATACGAACTCGTAAAGATATTAAATCCTAAATCTATCTATATAAATTTCATCATAGAATTAGAAGAACTGAAAGGAAGAACTATTTTTGATAAAAACATTCAAATAGAATCCATATTAAAAATGTAATCTAACTTTGTCTGCATAATGGAGGAAGAAAAAACAACTATAAATGAATATCTAAAAGATATTGTAGATAGTCTTCCCGAAAAACCGGGCGTTTATCAATATCTCAACACAGAAAGAACTATTATTTATGTAGGAAAAGCCAAAAACTTAAAGCGAAGAGTTTACTCCTATTTCAGTAAAGAACATGAAATTGGAAAAACAAGAATACTCGTTAGTAAAATTGCAGATATACGATATGTTATAGTAAATAGTGAAGAAGATGCATTATTACTTGAAAACAACCTGATAAAAAAACACAGACCTCGTTACAACGTATTGCTCAAAGATGATAAAACCTATCCTTCTATATGCGTTCAGAACGAATACTTTCCAAAAATATTTAAAACACGCAAAATCATCCGCGATGGTTCCTCTTATTACGGACCTTACAGTCACCTACCATCTATGTATGCCTTATTGGATTTGATAAAACACCTTTATCCTATCCGTACTTGTTATTTGAATCTTTCTCCTGAGAACATTCAAGCAGGAAAATTTAATGTCTGTTTGGAATATCATATAAAGAATTGTGCAGGTCCGTGCATTGGTTTGCAATCTCATGATGATTATATAACAAACATCGAACAGGCAAAAGAAATATTAAAAGGTAATACGCAGAAAATAAGCAAATCTTTGTTGCAAGAGATGCATAAGTTAGCTGCTGAAATGAACTTTGAAGAAGCACAAAAAATTAAAGAAAAATACACACTAATAGAAAACTATCGTAGTAAATCGGAAGTAGTAAGTGCCGTGCTCCATAATGTCGATGTCTTTTCTATAGAAGAAGATGGAGAAAAATCTGCCTTTATTAATTACCTGCATATTACAAACGGAGCTATTAATCAAGCTTTTACTTTTGAATATAAAAAGAAATTAAACGAAAGCAAAGAAGAATTGCTTTCGTTAGGGATTGTAGAGATGCGGGAACGATATAAAAGTCAATCGCGTGAAATAATCATCCCTTTTGAAATAGAAATAGAACTGAGCAATGTTATTTTTACCGTTCCACAAAGAGGAGATAAAAAAAAGTTGTTAGAATTATCCCTATTAAATGTAATGCAATACAAAGCTGACAGGATGAAACAAGCTGAAAAACTTAATCCTGAACAACGCAGTATGCGACTAATGAAAGAGATACAAGAAGGTTTGCATTTGGATAAACTTCCGCTTCAAATAGAATGTTTCGACAATTCTAATATTCAAGGTATGGATGCTGTAGCTGCTTGCGTAGTATTTAAATTGGCTAAACCTTCAAAAAAGGATTATCGAAAATATAATATAAAAACAGTGGAAGGTGCAGACGATTATGCATCCATGAGAGAGGTTGTTAAAAGAAGATACCAACGAGCATTAGAAGAAGACTCTCCCCTACCCGACCTCATCATTACCGATGGCGGAAAAGGACAAATGGAAGCAGTAAGACATATAATTGAAAACGAATTGAATTTAAATATTCCCATCGCCGGACTTGCAAAAGATGGAAAACACCGCACATCTGAACTTTTATTCGGATTTCCTCCCGAAACTATCGGTATGAAGCATGGCTCTCCTCTGTTCCATCTTATGGAAGAAATACAAAATGAAGTACATCGTTTTGCCATCACTTTTCATAGAGACAAACGCAGCAAACGGCAAACAGCCTCCGCATTAGACGGAATAAAAGGTATTGGCAATAAAACCAAAATCACTCTGTTGCAAAAGTTCAAAAGCGTAAAACGGATTAAGGAAGCATCATTTGAAGAATTGACAACTATCGTTGGCGAAGCAAAAGCTAAAATAATAAAAGAATCCCTGCAAGCGTAATATTTATTTATAATTTTGCCCAGACCAAAATATTTTAATAATATGAGGGTAGTTATACAACGCGTGTCTTATGCTTCGGTTACTATTAGTGGAATGTGCAAATCGACTATTGAGAAAGGATTGCTAATTTTTGTCGGAATAGAAGAAGCCGACAATATAGAAGACTTTGAATGGTTGTGCAAAAAAATTGTAAACCTCCGTATCTTTGATGATGATAATGGGGTAATGAACAAATCTGTTCTTGATATTTCAGGTGAAATTTTAGTTGTAAGTCAATTTACCCTCCACGCCTCTACTAAAAAAGGAAATCGCCCATCTTATATTAAAGCCGCCAAACATGAAACATCTGTTCCTCTCTACAATCAGTTTTGTAATTATCTAAGTTTTCTACAGGGAAAAGAAATTGGCACGGGAGAGTTCGGAGCGAATATGAAAGTGGAATTACTCAACGATGGTCCTGTAACTATCTGTATAGATACCAAAAACAAAGAATAATGACTCTAGAAGAAGCTCAAAAACAAGTGGATAATTGGATTAAAACACATGGTGTTCGCTATTTCAATGAACTAACGAATATGGCTATACTTACTGAAGAAGTAGGAGAATTAGCAAAGGTAATAGCAAGAGTATATGGCGAACAATCTTTTAAAGAAGGAGAAGAAAACAATCTTGCAGATGAACTTGCCGACGTGCTTTGGATATTGCTTTGTATCGCCAATCAAACAGGAACAGATTTAACGGAAGCTTTTAAAAAGAACATCGAAAAGAAGACTAAAAGAGATAGCAAAAGACATATCAATAACGAAAAATTACGGAACAATGGAAACAAATAATATCAATCAGAATAAATACGAAACTGTTCTATCCAAGTACAATACAAATATCAATGACCATGAAATAGAAGTGGCTGTTGATACTCTTATCAGTAAAAAAATAGAAGAAAATCATACGAAAGAAATTAAAGAATTGATTTATAGTTGCATTGATTTAACGACATTGAATTATACGGATAATGATGAAAGTATAATAAGGTTCGTAAAAAAAATCAATGCTTTTGAAAATGAACATCCGAATCAAAAGAATGTAGCTGCTGTCTGTGTGTATCCAAATTTTGTGCAAACAGTAAAAGACACACTTGAAACTGATAATGTAAATACTGCTTGCGTATCCGGTAATTTTCCTTCTTCACAAACATTCATCGAAGTGAAAGTGGCAGAAACAGCTATGGCAATAATGGAAGGAGCAGATGAAATAGACACTGTTATATCCGTTGGGAAATTCTTGAGTGGAGATTATGACTCAATGTGCGAAGAGTTACAAGAAATAAAAGAAGTATGTAAAAACCGCCTATTGAAAGTAATTATTGAAACCGGGGCGTTAAGAAGCGTATCAAATATTAAAAAAGCTACCATTTTGGCTATATATTCAGGTGCGGACTTCATTAAAATATCTACAGGAAAAACACAACCGGCAGCTACTCCTGAAGCAGCTTTCGTAATATGCGAAACAATAAAAGAATACTATAAGTTGACAGGTATTAAAATTGGTTTCAAAGCCGCAGGAGGAATACGAAATATAAATGATGCAACAGTATATTACACTATTGTAAAAGAAATATTAGGAAAAGAATGGTTGAATAAAGGATTATTTAGAATTGGGACGAGTGAAACTGATTTGCTTTCAAAACAATAAATCGTTATTAATTGTTAATTATTTCTTTCTACTACATAATTCACATACGCTATAAGTGCTGCTTTTACATCTGTATCTGGAAAATTAGAAAGCACATTAATAGCTTTCTCTCTGCAATCGTCCATTTTTCTGTAAGCGTATTCAATACCGTTATGATGTTTGGTAAATTGGGTTAATTCGTTAATTTCTTCCAAAGAAGCTGTTCTGCTTTTCACTTTCAAAGCAATTTTTTTTGCCCATTCATCATTAGTAGTATTTAAAGCATATATAACCGGAAGAGTTAATCTCCCATCCAACATATCGTTTCCTGTCGGTTTTCCTATTTCTTTATTATCAAAATAATCAAAAATATCATCTTTAATCTGAAAACAAATACCAAGGTATTTTCCAAAAAAATGCGCTTGTTTTGTATTGTTTGCGTCTGTTTTCATTGAAAGAGCAGCAGATTCGGTACAAACACTGAATAAAGTTGCTGTTTTTTTATCAATCACATCAAAATATATGTCTTCCGAAAAAAACTGATTGTTTAGATTAGCCAGTTGAAGCAATTCACCATCTGCCAAGTTTCGTGCTAAGTTTGAGATAATATCAATAATGTCACTATTGTTTGTTTTTCGTGCTTGTATCAAACAGGTAGCTAATAAATAATCTCCTGCTAATATCGCTACTTTATTATCAAAAATAGCATTAACCGAAGGTTGACTACGACGCTCAAAACTCTCATCAATAACATCATCGTGCAACAAACTGGCAGTATGAAGCAATTCCAAAGATATAGCCGCATAAAAAGTTTCGGGTTGGATGTCTCCGTATAATTTAGCCATAAGCAATGTAAGAACCGGGCGCATCATTTTACCCCTTCTTTGCTTCAAATAAGCTATAACATCATTAAGCAAAGGATTTTCAGATAGCAGTGAATCATCGTATAATTTTTTAAAATTTTCCAATTCAACTATTATCGGAGATTGTATAAAATCTATACTATTCATGTACAAATTATTTAAGGGCAAAAGTAATAATATTAACTTTATTTACTTTCATATTTACATCATATTCGTAGTTTACTGCTATAGATTTTCATCAGACAAAACCTTAATCTTTTTCAAATAAAAAGTTAACTTTTTTCGCTTACCAAATTAATGATTTACATTTACGCTCCTAAAATATTTCTCAAATGAATAATGAAAGTAAACTTTTCCTTTTAGATGCTTATGCACTAATATATAGAGCATACTACGCTTTTTTTAAAAGTCCTCGTATAAATTCAAAGGGTTTTAATACCTCAGCCATTCTCGGTTTTATAAATACACTTGAAGAGGTATTAAAAAAAGAAAGACCTACACACATCGGTGTAGCGTTTGATCCTTCTAATCCTACTTTCAGACATAAAGCCTACGAGCAATATAAAGCACAACGGGAAGAAACGCCCGAAGCAATTCGTCTCTCTGTCCCTATTATCAAAGATATTATTAATGCTTACCGTATCCCTATATTAGAAGTAGAAAATTATGAAGCTGATGATGTTATTGGAACATTAGCTTTACAGGCTGAAAATAAAGGAGTTACTACGTATATGATGACCCCTGACAAAGATTACGGTCAATTGGTAACTAATAACGTTTTTATATATCGTCCTAAATATGGTGATAAAGAATTTGAAGTAATGGGAGTAGAACAAGTGAAAGCTAAATTCAATATCCAATCACCTCAACAAGTTATTGATATGTTAGGATTAATGGGAGATGCATCTGACAATATTCCCGGCTGCCCCGGTGTAGGAGAAAAAACAGCACAAAAGCTCATTGCTGAATATGGAAATATTGAAAATCTATTAGAACATAGTGAAGAATTACAAGGTACATTAAAAAACAAAATAGAAGATAATTGCGATATGATTATTTTCTCAAAATTTCTTGCTACTATCAAAACAGATGTTCCGATTATACTCAATTTAGATGAACTCATTTATGAAAAACCTGATGAAGAAGTTCTCCGTAGTATTTTTGAAGAATTAGAATTTAAAACACTTATAAACAGAATATTCAATAAAGAAAATCAAATATATACAAATCAAAGAAACAATATTCAAGGTGATTTGTTTGGTTTTCCTGCAATTGAGGATAATGCTACAAAAGAAAACAGTGATAATTTAAAAAAATTGTCTTCACTTGATTATGACTATCAATTAGTAAATAATGAAGAAAAAAGAAAGGATTTAAGACAAAAGCTATCCGAAACAAAAATTCTTTCCATAGATACAGAAACTACAGGAACAGATCCTATTAACGCTGAATTAGTAGGAATGAGTTTTAGCTTTGTAGAAAACCAAGCTTATTATGTTCCCGTTCCTCCTATTCGTAATGAAGCATTAAAAATAACAGAAGAATTTCGAATCGTTTTTGAAAATGAAAATATATTAAAAATAGGACAAAATATTAAGTATGATATACTTGTGCTTCAAAATTACGGCATAGAAGTAAGAGGAGAACTTTTTGATACTATGGTAGCTCACTATGTACTTCAACCGGAGTTAAGACATGGAATGGATTATCTTGCAGAAATATATTTAAATTACCATACTATCCACATTGATGAGTTAATAGGTCAAAAAGGAAAGAATCAAAAAAATATGAAAGACCTCGCCCCTGAAGATGTATATTTATATGCTTGTGAAGATGCGGATGTAACCTTAAAACTTAAAAATATTTTAGAAAAAGAACTAAAAAAAAACGAAACCGAAGAGTTGTTTTATCATATAGAAATGCCTCTTATTCCCGTATTAGCCTATGTGGAAAGAAACGGTGTGCGTTTAGATACGCAAGCATTGAAAGAATCATCAGAACACTTTAGAAAACGTCTTGAAATTACTGAGCAAGAAATATATCAATTAGCAGGAGAATCGTTTAATATTGCTTCACCTAAACAAGTAGGCGAGATACTATTTGATAAACTGAAAATAATAGAAAAAGCAAAAAGAACAAAAACAGGGCAATATACCACTTCCGAAGAAGTGCTTGAAAGTCTTCGTTATAAACATCCCGTAGTAGAAAAAATACTTGAACACCGTGGATTGAAAAAACTTTTAAGTACTTATGTTGATTCTCTTCCACAATTAATAAATCCACAAACAAAAAGAATACATACGTCTTTCAATCAAACAGTTACATCTACAGGCAGATTAAGTTCGAGTAATCCTAATCTACAAAATATTCCTATCAGAGACGAAGATGGAAAAGAAATAAGAAAAGCCTTTATTCCTGATGATGAATGCCTTTTCTTCTCAGCGGATTATTCGCAAATAGAATTACGAATTATGGCACATTTAAGTGAAGATAAAAATATGATAGATGCTTTTCTAAGCAATCAAGATATTCATGCTGCTACTGCTGCAAAAATATACAAGATAGATATTAATGAAGTAAAATCCGATATGCGCCGTAAAGCAAAAACAGCCAATTTCGGAATCATTTATGGAATATCTGTATTTGGGTTAGCAGATCGTATGAATGTAGAACGTAAAGAAGCAAAAGAACTAATTGACGGTTATTTTGAAACTTATCCACAGGTAAAGGAATATATGGATAAAATTATCAAAATTGCAAAAGAAAATGGATATGTGGAAACTGTTTTTCATCGAAAAAGATATTTATCCGATATTAATTCACGGAATGCTATAGTAAGAGGATATGCCGAACGAAATGCTATCAACGCTCCTATTCAAGGAAGTGCGGCAGATATTATCAAAGTAGCAATGGCACACATATATAAACGCTTCAAAAATGAAAATATAAAGGCAAAAATGATTCTTCAAGTACATGACGAATTAAACTTCAGCGTGCCGATAGAAGAAAAAGAAATCGTCGAAAAAATTGTAATTGAAGAAATGGAAGGAGCATATAGCATGAAAGTTCCATTAAAAGCAGATTGCGGATGGGGAAAGAATTGGTTGAAAGCACATTGATGCATCACAACCCTAACTTTTCTGAAATTTCCAACATTCGCCTTATTGGCTTTACAGCTTTTTCTGCTATTTCTTTATCAACCGTTATTTCCGGTGATTCGTCTTTTAAGCAATTATAAAGCTTTTCCAGCGTATTTAATCGCATAAAGCTACATTCGTTGCAAGAGCAAGTACTATCATTCGGAGGGGCAGGTATAAATGTTTTTTGTGGGCATTTTTTCTCCATTTCATGCAATATTCCAGACTCAGTAGCAACAATAAAATAATCCTTATCACTATTTATTGCGTATTTTAATAAAGTAGCAGTAGAACCTATAAAATCAGCTAATTTTAATACTGTACTTTTACATTCTGGATGTGCCAATACAATAGCATCAGGATATTCAAATTTTAAATCAACAATCTTTTCTACCGAAAACTGTTCATGAACATGGCAAGCACCGTCCCACAACAACATATCACGACCTGTAATAGAATTAATATAATTTCCAAGGTTTCTATCAGGACCAAAGATTATCTTTTCAGTTTTCGGAAAACTTTCTACTATCTGTTTAGCATTGGTAGAAGTTACTACTACGTCTGTCATCGCTTTCACAGCGGCAGTAGTATTTACATAAGAAATAACAGTGTATCCGTGATGTTCTTCAACAAATTGAGCAAATTCATCGGCAGGACAACTATCAGCCAATGAACACCCTGCATTCAAATCAGGAATTAATACCTTTTTATTAGGACAAAGTATTTTGGCAGTTTCACCCATAAAATGAACTCCACAAAGCACAATGATTTCCGCTTGCGTTTTCGATGCCCATTGAGCTAAAGCCAAACTATCACCTACATAATCAGCAATATCCTGTATATCCCCTATTTGATAGTAATGAGCTAAAATAATCGCATTCTTCTCTTTTCTAAGATTATCAATATCAACTTTTAAACTTGTATTTTTATCTGCTTTTGACATATTTGTTGTTTTACTATTAATTAAATATATATTGAAAGTTTAAGAAATATTTATGATGATGATGATGGACTGTTGATAATGTTTGAAATTAAATTGTATTTTTTTTGCTTATTAAGATATTATCTTTTTAGGACGTGTTATTAATTAGATATTAACTTGTAAAATATTAGTTTTTTATTGATAATAAGATATTTATAGACTAATATTAACTGGTTGTTAATACTATACAAAGTTAAAAAAATTGTGATATATATAGAATGTTTATCAGCTAAAAAATGTGTTTAAGTAGATTTTAAAATTTGATGTTGATTAATTTCAAAAGTTCATATCTAAAAATTCTTATATATAGTTTTGAATAATGCAAAAGTTATTTTCAAAATATATTAAGATGATTTTAGCAACTTTTGAACAGGAAATACGGAGTATAATAATTGTCTGCAAAAAGAATAAGCATTATCTTCAAAGGTTATCTTTATTGGAGATAGCAAAGCTGTGGACACACTTTTCAGCGTGTAATAGTTATTTGCAAAGAAAATATTAATTGTTTCCAGAGAGAGTGTGCACGTACTTGATACTGTCTGTGCACATAGTTATTGCAGTGTGTGCACAGTATTGCGATAATGTGTGCACATACTCTTTACTTCCTGTGCACAGTATTTCAGTATGATGAGAAAGAAAATAAACGAGAGTCTGTTTACAGAACTGACTTGTTGCTGGATTTATTAGTTCAAGTAAACAAATATAGTAAAAAAGTAGATTGGTATCATACTAAATTTCAAAGTTTCAATGATGTTTTTATTATGGTTTAGTAATAATTCTCTACTTTTGAACTTTCAAAATAGCGTTATATACGAATATTTATGAAGTTAGCTATTATAAAATATAATGCTGGTAATATTCATTCGGTGGATTGTGCTTTGAAACGTTTAGGTATAGAAGCGGTGATTACGGCAGATAAAGAGGTTTTACTTTCGGCAGATAAAGTAATATTTCCGGGAGTAGGTGAAGCAGGAACGACAATGGAACATCTCCGAAGTTCAAAATTGGATAAATTAATTATAAGTCTTCGGCAGCCTGTATTGGGTATATGTATAGGATTGCAACTTATGTGTCGTTATTCTGAAGAGGGTGATACGGAGTGTTTGAATATTTTTAATGCAGAGGTAAAACGTTTCCTTCCTCAAAAGCACGAAGATAAAGTACCTCATATTGGTTGGAATACTATTTCAGAAACTAAAACCGGACTGTTTAAGGGATTTACGCAAGATGAATTTGTTTATTTTGTGCATAGTTACTATGTTCCGGTAAATGAATATACAATAGCTGAAACGAATTATATAGAACCATTTAGTGCAGCATTGCATAAGGATAATTTTTATGCAATACAGTTTCATGCGGAGAAGAGCGGGAGGGTAGGAGAGAGGATACTAAAGAATTTTTTAGAATTATAATTGATATCAGACATTAACTTACATAAATGATAGAACTTATTCCTGCTATTGATATTATTGATGGTAAATGCGTCCGTCTTTCTCAAGGAAACTATGAAAGTAAAAAGGTATATAACGAGAATCCGGTAGAAGTAGCTAAGGAGTTTGAAGATACCGGTATTCGTCGTTTGCATGTGGTTGACCTTGATGGGGCAGCTTCTAATCATATTGTTAATTACCGTGTATTGGAACGAATAGCCAATCAGACTTCATTAATAATAGATTTTGGAGGAGGAATAAAAAGCGATAAAGATATTGAAATAGCTTTTAATAGCGGTGCACAAATGATTACGGGGGGAAGTGTTGCAGTAAAAAAACCCGAATTGTTTCAGAAGTGGTTGAATCAATATGGAAACGATAAGATCATACTTGGAGCAGATGTAAAAGAACGCAAGATAGCAGTTAACGGATGGAAAGATGAAACGGTAATGGAGTTGTTTCCTTTTCTTGATGAATCTATAAATAAGGGGATAAAGAAAGTAATTTGTACGGATATTGCTTATGATGGTATGCTTCAAGGTACTGCCGTAGATTTATATAAGGAAATATTGGAGAAGCATCCTACTCTTTATTTGATAGCCAGTGGAGGTGTAAGTTCCATAAAAGACATTCAGATGTTGGATGAAATCGGTGTACCTGCTGTTATTTTTGGAAAAGCATTGTACGAAGGGCGTATTAAACTCAAAGAACTAGTGCAGATGATTACTATGAAAGAGGTTTAATTATAAATTTACCAAAGTTGTTAGCAAAAAGAATAATTCCCTGTTTAGATATAAAGGATGGGCAGACGGTAAAAGGAACTAACTTCGTCAATTTACGCCAAGCGGGTGATCCTGTGGAACTTGGACGTATGTATAGCGAGCAGGGTGCTGATGAATTGGTGTTTTTGGATATAACTGCCAGTCATGAAGGACGCAAAACGTTTACTGATTTGGTAAAACGAATTGCTGCTGAAATAAATATTCCTTTTACCGTAGGAGGAGGAATTAACGAATTGAGTGATGTTGACCGTTTACTGAATGCTGGAGCGGATAAAGTTTCTGTTAATTCTTCGGCTATTCGTAATCCGCAATTAATTAATGATATTGCCAAGCATTTTGGTTCGCAAGTATGTGTGTTAGCAGTGGATGCCAAACAAACTCCTGCCGGTTGGAAGTGTTTTCTTAATGGGGGACGTGTAGAGACAGATAAGGAACTTTTTAGTTGGACTCGCGAAGGAGAAGAACGGGGAGTGGGAGAAATCTTATTTACCAGTATGGATCACGATGGAGTAAGAACGGGATATGCCAATGAAGCGCTTGCTATGCTTGCCGGGCAATTGTCCATACCGATTATAGCTTCGGGTGGGGCAGGGAAGAGGAAACATTTTCGCGATGCTTTTGTTGATGGTAAAGCAGATGCAGCATTGGCAGCTGGTGTTTTTCATTTTGGAGAAATAAAGATTCCCGAATTAAAGTTATACCTTTGCGCGCAAAAAATAAGTGTAAGGATATAATAGTTATGAATTTATGGTGTTGGATTCATTGAGATGTAATTCATAATTCATTAGTTATTGATAAGTATGGAGCTAGATTTTGATAAAGTAAACGGTTTGATACCTGCTATTATACAAGATAACCAAACAAATAAGGTATTGATGTTGGGTTATATGAATAGGGAAGCCTATGATATAACTGTAGAGACGGGTAAGGTTACTTTTTTTAGCCGCACGAAGAAACGTTTGTGGACGAAAGGGGAGGAGAGTGGTAACTTTCTTTACGTAGTTTCGTTGAAAGAAGATTGCGATAAGGATACGTTGCTTATTATGGTAAATCCTGCGGGTCCTGTGTGTCATACCGGTACAGATACTTGTTGGGGTGAGAAGAATGAAGAAGAAGTTATGTTTTTAAAGCAACTTCAAGATTTTATAGATAAACGCCATGAAGAAATGCCGGAGAAATCATATACAACCAGTTTATTTCAATCGGGCATTAATCGTATGGCACAGAAAGTAGGCGAGGAGGCTGTTGAAATGATTATCGAAGCAACGAACGGCACGAATGAACGGATGATATACGAAGGTTCGGACTTGTTGTACCATCTTATTGTATTGCTAACTTCAAAGGGCTATCGAATTGAAGATTTGGTACGGGAATTAAAAGAAAGGCACAATAACTCATGGAAGAAACATTGATTGATTATCAAAGCGCAGAGATCTATCAACGAGAGCTTTGTGTATTAAAAAATATAGATTTAAAGGTGCATAAAGGTGATTTTATCTATATCGTTGGTAAAGTAGGTAGTGGTAAAACGAGTTTGCTGAAGACGATTTACGGCGAATTGGGGGTTAGGGGAAACTGTGTTGAGGTGTTGGGTTATGATATGGAAATGTTCAAAAGGAAGAATATTCCTCGATTGAGACGTAGAATAGGGATAGTATTTCAGGATTTTCAGCTCCTTACCGACCGAACGGTGTATGATAATTTGGAGTTTGTGCTTCGGGCAACCGGTTGGAGGAAGAGGTATGAAATAGAATCCCGCATTGAAGAGGTTTTGGAACAAGTTGGCATGAATGATAAAAGTTATAAGATTCCCAGTGAATTGTCCGGAGGCGAACAGCAACGTATTGTAATAGCACGCGCCATACTCAATTCGCCCCAAATTATTCTTGCCGATGAGCCTACAGGAAATTTAGATGTGGAGACAGGCTTGGTAATAGGCGAATTGTTGTTTAATATTAGTAAAGCAGGGGCATCGGTTATCATAACAACGCATAATAGAAAGTTGATAGAGCATATTCCCGGAACAGTATATCGTTGTGAAGAGAATCATTCCTTTATTGATGTAACGCGAGAATTGAATTAATTCAGAATAAAATAGTGTTTTCAATCTTAATTTAAGTATAACTGAAATGAAAGTTCTAAAGTTTGGAGGTACCTCTGTCGGTTCTGCCCAACGTATGAAAGAGGTTGCCAAATTAATTATTGACGGTGAGAGGAAGATTGTCGTTCTGTCGGCTATGTCGAGTACAACAAATACATTGATAGAGATTTCGGATTATTTATATAAGAAGAATCCCGAAGGAGCCAATGAGATAATCAATAGATTGGAAAATCTATACAGGCGACATGTGAATGAATTGTATTCGACTTCGGAGTATAAACAAAAAGGACTTGAATTTATAAAATATAGTTTCGATTATATTCGCTCTTATACCAAAGATATATTCACCTTGTTTGAAGAAAAAGTAATAGTTGCGCAGGGTGAACTCATTTCAAGCGGTATGATCGATCTCTATTTGCAGGAACGTGGAGCGAAGTCCGTATCAATTTCGGCATTGGAGTTTATGCGTACCGATAAAAATGCCGAACCGGATCCTGCCTATATTAAAGAGAAACTGCAAGCGCAATTGGATTCATATCCTGATGTCGAAATACACATTACACAAGGATTTATCTGTCGCAATGCTTATGGTGAAGTAGATAATTTGTTGCGGGGAGGGAGTGATTATACGGCTTCGCTTATTGGAGCGGCGGTTAATGCTTCCGAAATACAGATATGGACGGATATTGACGGTATGCACAATAATGACCCGCGTGTGGTGGAAAAGACTTCACCCGTACGTCAATTGCATTTTGAGGAAGCGGCAGAACTGGCTTATTTTGGAGCGAAAGTATTGCACCCTACTTGTATTCAACCGGCGAAATACGCCAATATTCCCGTCCGTTTACTAAATACGATGGATCCGAAAGCTCCGGGTACTCTTATTTCCAATGGAACGGAAAAGGGTAAAATTAAGGCGGTAGCTGCTAAGGACAATATTACGGCTATCAAGATTAAGTCAAGTCGTATGCTGTTGGCTCATGGTTTTCTGCGTAAAGTATTCGAGATATTCGAGAGTTATCAAACTTCTATTGATATGGTTTGTACTTCCGAAGTGGGGGTTTCAGTATCTATTGATAAAACCATTCATTTGGATGAAATCCTAAACAATTTGAAGAAATACGGTACTGTAACTGTTGACAATAACATGTGTATCATCTGTGTGGTAGGTGATTTGGAATGGGAGAATGTGGGTTTTGAAGCGAAAGCCCTGGATGCTATGCGTGATATTCCCGTTCGCATGATTTCGTTTGGAGGGAGTAACTATAATATCTCTTTTCTTATTCGCGAATGCGATAAGAAAGTAGCTCTGCAATCACTTAGTGATATGCTGTTTAATGGGAAGTAGATACTCGTAACTTTATAATATAAGTAAACGCTTCTAAAATTAGAGGCGTTCTTTTTTGTTTTAAGTTTGGTTCAACATTATTATTCGATACCGGTACATTGCCACATTACTAACATTGTATTATGAAAACTTCATTTCCGATAAACAAATTCCGCAACGTAAAAACTCCGTTTTATTATTACGATACGAGGATATTGCGCGACACATTGGCTTGCCTCAACAAAGAGGCGGGAAAGTATGATAATTATTGTGTGCATTATGCTGTAAAAGCTAATGTTAATCCTAAACTTCTTGCTATTATCCGTGAAGCCGGTTTGGGTGTGGATTGTGTGAGTGGAGGAGAGATACAGGCAGCGATACAAGCCGGTTTTCCTGCTGATAAAATAGTATATGCCGGAGTGGGTAAGGCTGATTGGGAGATTAATTTAGGTTTGGAGTGCGGTATTTTCAGTTTCAACGTAGAGTCTGTGGCTGAATTGGAAGTGATTAATGAGCTTGCTGCCGCCAAAAATAAAATAGCCAATGTAGCTTTTCGTATTAACCCCAATGTGGGCGCTCATACCCATGCGCATATAGTTACCGGCTTGGCAGAAAACAAGTTTGGCGTTAGTATGGATGACATGGATAGGGTGATAGATATTGCGAAGGACATGGGTCATGTAAGGTTTACCGGTCTTCACTTTCATATAGGTTCTCAAATTACTGATATGGATGATTTTGTGGCTCTGTGTAACCGGATAAATGAATTGCAAGAACGGCTATCCGCACGTCAAATTGTGGTGGAACATATTAATGTTGGTGGCGGATTGAGCATTGATTATCAACAGCCTGATCGTTTTCCGATACCGAATTTTGAGGAGTTCTTTGCCGTATATGATAAGCATCTTATGCTTCGTGCGGGGCAAACGCTGCATTTTGAACTTGGACGCTCTGTCGTAGGTCAGTGTGGAAGCCTTATTAGTAAGGTGTTGTATGTAAAAGAGGGTACTAATAAGAAGTTTGTCATTCTTGATGCGGGTATGACCGACCTTATTCGTCCGGCTTTGTATCAGGCTTATCATAAGATAGAAAATATCACTTCGGACGAGGCTGTGGAGGTGTATGATGTGGTGGGTCCTATTTGCGAATCGTCGGATGTATTTGGTAGTGCCGTGGATTTGAACAAAATAAAGCGTGGTGATTTTGTGGCTATCCGTTCGGCAGGGGCTTACGGCGAGATTATGGCTTCCGGATATAATTGCAGGGAGTTGCCGAAGGGGTATGTTTGGGAGGAATTAGAGGGTAAAGAGTAGGAGAGTAAAGCATGGAGAGTGTGGTGCATGGTATTAATGAGCTTCTTGTTTCTTGGGGAATAAGCGGATCGTTTGCAAATGGTTTGGACAGAGGCGTTCTTTTTGCATTCATGCTGCTTGCCGCTTATTTGGCTAATGTTATTTGCTCTTATTTTATTTTGCCGTTGATTACTAAATTGGTGCAAAAGACCAGAGTTACCTGGGATGATGTTATTTTCGACCGGAAGGTGATGATTCATCTTTTCCGCATTGTTTCGCCGGCGCTTATTTATGTGTTTATTCCTTTTGTTTTTCCAACTAATCCGGTAATATCGGAGATTATCCAGCGTATTTGTAAGGTAGCGGGCATTTATTTCTTTATTTGTTTTGTGAATGCTTTCTTTGTCGCCGTTTATTCTATATATACGGAGAAGGAACAGGGACATCCGTTGAAAGGCTTGTTGCAGACGTTGCAGGTTATTCTTTTCCTTGTTGGAGTTATATCCGTTGTCGGTGTGCTGATAAATAAATCGCCGATGGTGTTGCTTGCCACTTTGGGAACTTCTGCTGCGGTTTTGATGTTGGTATTCAAAGACAGTATTATGGGGGTTGTTTCCGGTATTCAACTTTCTGCCAATAGGATGTTGCGGGTGGGCGATTGGATAACGATGCCTAAGTACGGAGCGGACGGTACGGTGATAGAAGTAGCTTTATATACGGTTAAAGTTCGGAATTGGGACAATACCATTACCACCATTCCGCCTTATGCCTTGATTAGTGATTCGTTTCAAAATTGGCGAGGGATGCATGAGTCGGGTGGGAGGCGTGTGAAGCGTTCTATCAATATTGATATGAACAGTGTAAAGTTTTGTACTCCCGAAATGTTGGATAAATACCGGAAGATACATTTGCTAACGGATTATATAGAAGAAACCGAGCAAGTAGTACATGAGCACAACGAAAAGTACCACATAGATAATTCTGTTTTGGTTAACGGGCGGCGACAAACTAATTTAGGGGTGTTTCGCGCCTATCTGAGCAATTATTTAAAAAGCCGTTCCGACATAAATCATACTATGATGTGCATAGTTCGCTATCTGCACCCGACGGAGAAAGGCATCCCTGTTGAGCTTTATTTCTTCTCGACCACTACAATGTGGGTTTCTTATGAAAATATTCAGGCGGATGTATTTGATCATGTGCTGGCTATTGTACCGGAATTTGACTTGCGAGTGTTTCAGAATCTTGTTTTTTTGAATGAAAAGTGAATAGTAGGGGTGAGCCTTGCTAATTCCGGTATGCTACCCTCCTAATTCAAGGAGTTTGCTTTGCCCAGTTAGTAGCGAAATCCGCATGGGCGTTAGGGATAGTAGCGTAAATTCTTTTTGTGAGGGTACGAACAAAAAGTATTGTAGCGTATAGCCCGACCCCGGCAGGGGGAACGCCCCAATAATTTTATGAGAATTCCAACGGAGTTATATATCTATAAGCCCGTACGCTCCGTAAGACCTAGGCTCACACTCCGTGGGACCTAGGCTCACGCTCTAATTGAGTTTTGCATCGAGCAGACAAAAGTATCTTTGTTCGCTTTATCGTTTTCTTTTTTATAAATCCACTACGGGTAATATTATACTATTCCTAATTTAAAATATATCTTTGTAAAACCTGGAAACTTTGGATACAATCATCAAATTATATGAATATGAAAAAACAAGAAATCATTAACAGAAGGAAATTTCTGAAAAGGACACTGCTTTCGGCAGCGGCTTTTACTATTGTACCCCGCCATGTGTTGGGTAAGGGCTATATC
>SNRY01000235.1_pt1 | contig 20424 bp, 14 predicted proteins | sample 4693421 | NCBI WGS metagenome assembly SNRY01 (sample SAMN11003215, study PRJNA524138) | termite gut metagenome | isolation source: Bacteroidetes bacterial symbionts from single cell of protist host amplifed... | host: Streblomastix strix ... | reverse complement strand
CACAACAGGTGGCTAAAAACAATGGAACAACGCGTAGAGGAGTTTGAAAAATGGTGTAGGAAAACCCAGCCTGAACAGATCAAAAGAGTATGTAATTTAATCGAAAATATTTATTAGATTTTATATATGTCGCATCTGCGAGAATGTACGTGGATTGGCGGGTCTGTTGCTGATGCTGCGGAATACTTATTTACTGCATCTAACGTAAGCCGCCATGTTTTCTGTGCGTCCCCGGTAGGAGCCGAGAGGAAAAGTTGTAATCATAAGTCAAAGGTTTGGTTTATAGGATAATTGAGGTTATAGATTTCTCTAAAACTTACCCTAATAGGTATGAAGAAACCTCGAAACTGCCTAATTTTTTTACTCTTTCCTTAGTACTTTCTTAGCAGTTTGTAAATAATCCGAAACGTATTTGAGGGGCTTCTTCAGGCATCTATATCCGCTTGGGAAGCGGTCATGAAGTGGGGAAGAATCGGAGATGAATCGGACAAAATACGGGGATAACCCCTAAGTGTATGCACAGGAAGGAACCCGAAGGATTCGAATATCTTCTTCATCATTTATAGGGATTGCAAACTTTTATTTTCATCATTTATAGGGATTGTGCACTTTTGATATCTATTATACTTTTGCAGCGGGAAATAAAATATATGTTTATCTAAAAGTAAATTATTATCTATATGCTTAAATATTTTTGTACAGGAATTACCGCTATGTCGATCGTTTTGAGTTCTATTGCTCAAAATCCGGCAAAGAAAGATGCAACGGATGAAGACAGTAATCAGGAATCCAGCACTCTTACGGGAAATTATACGTTGGACGAAGTTGTAGTTACCGGACAGTTTGTACCGCAATCTCTTCGCAACTCTCTATACAAGGTACGGGTGATAAACAATCGCTTGATTCAACAAAAGGCATCTACCGATGTGCAGTCGCTTTTGAGCACTGAACTTGGTGTACGCATTTCCAACGATATGACGCTGGGAGAAAGCAATTTTGAGCTAATGGGAATGAGCGGGAACAATGTGAAGGTGTTAATGGACGGTGTGCCACTTATAGACAGGGGAGCTACCAAACAAAGTTTGAGCCAGATTGACATAAACAGCATTGACCAGATTGAAATTGTGGAAGGTCCTATGTCCGTCATATACGGTACAGATGCTCTGGCAGGGGTTATTAATATTATCACTAAGAAGGCGCAGACAACGGCAGGGAAGAACGGTCTTTCCATATCAGCGCGTGTACAGGAAGAATCCGTCAGTGATGAATACAAACCCTTTTCGGGGAAAGGAACACACAACGAAAGCATGAATGCCGGATGGGCATCGAAGACGGGCGTTTATTTGGATGGTTCTTACAGTCGTAATGTAACAGGCGGCTGGATAGGCGATAAGACGGGACGCGAAAAGATGTGGCCCCCCAAAGACCAGTTTCTTTACAGTGGTACGGTCGGGTATAAGAAGAAGGATTTGAACGTATGGTACAGATTAGGTTTTCTGGATGAGACGATTTTTACTCCTGTCAATCCTACAACAATTGACCCTAACCGATTGATAGACCGCAATTACGCGACGGACAGATATACCCATAGCTTGCAAGGCGATTGGAAACCAAACGGCAAATGGGGATTCAACTTTGTTTCTTCTTATCAGGATTATAAACGCCGTACACGCACCATTATAACCGATGCCGACAACGGTAGTAAATGGCTTTCCCCGGAAGCTTCCGCACAAGATGTATCCGGGTACCGGGCAACTTTTGTGCGGGCAACGGCTGCATGGATAGCTACACGCAAACTAAGTCTGCAACCCGGGATAGAGTATAATTACGATGTGGGGTCGGGCGAGCGTATTGAAGGAGAACCGGGAATCGGCACACTTGCTGCTTTCTTGTCTGCCGAATGGCAACCTGTGAAAGGGTTGAATCTCCGTCCGGGAGTGCGAACGATTGTTTATGCGGATTACGATGCACCGGTAGCCATTCCGTCGTTAGGAGCTAAATACGCTCTAAATAGCGATATGGACGTACGCTTGTCTTACGCTTACGGTTTTCGCGTACCGACATTACAAGAGTTGTACTTCTCTTTTCACAATGCGAACCATAATATTGACGGAAATCCCGATTTGAAGGCAGAGTACTCGAACAACTTTACCGGTTCGTTTTCGTGGCGCATCCTTCACAAGGGTACAAGACAACTGGCGACAACCTTATCCGGCTTTTACAATGACTTCCGTGACCGCATCACTATGGCAGAAGACATGAACAACGCTACGCATTTCACCTATTATAATATAGATAAATACAAAACGATAGGGGGGACATGGGAAAACGCCCTGATGTGGCAAAACCTGCAAGCCAATATCGGTCTTTCGTTGATAGGAAGATATAATGACTTTGCAGATAACGAAAGTTTCAAAGGGAAAGACCTGCCTACATTCCGCTTCTCACCGGAAATTACCGGAAGCGTAACCTACCGGATAACGAAGACTAAAACCTACTTGAATCTGTTCTACAAATATACCGGTGGTCGTAAAGAATACAGATATGACGATGAAACGAAAGACTTGTACTTGGGAGGACTGGACGATTTCCATTGGGCGGATTTCACCGTTAGCCAGCGTGCGGGGAAGTATTTGAATATCAATGCCGGCATCAAAAACCTGTTCGATGTAACAACGGTGAGAAATACCTCTGGCGGCAGCGGACATGATGCAGTGGGGACTGCCAGCCTGTTGGGGTGCGGACGGTCTTACTTTATCGGATTGAACTTTTTACTGAATCAGTGATATGGCAAGGCGTATCCTTGTAATATGACAGTTATTTTATTAATCAATAAACAGAGTGAAAATGAAAAAACTATTTTACTTATTCTTTTTTTCAACTTGTGTAATTTTGAATTCATGCAACAACAAAGATAATTTAAAACTACCGGACATATCCGTTAGTTTTTCTGCTGACGAATTGGGAATTGACGAAGACGAAATATCTGCCGATGTAACGGTTAGCCTTAGTCGTGCAGCAGAATCCGATATTGAAGTAACAATTGGCGTAGCAACTGATAAGGTTGTGTATGGTGCAGATTTTACAATTTCACCCGCAGTTGCGGGCAACAACATCAAAGTGAGCATACCTGCCGGTAGTACCTCAGCCTTAATTGCAGTTTCCAAAGTAGAAGAAGTTGCTTTTGAAGGTACGGAAAAGGTGAATCTTACAATCGTTTCTTTGTCCGTTACAGAAGGTTTTGTTATTGGTGAACAACAGGAAGCGGTGGTTACTTTTGGGGGTATTGTGTCCGAAGGGCAAAATCCACTAAGACTTGAAGGAAAAGGCGAAACGGAAAACTATGCCAGCTCGGTATATGTAGATTTGAGCAGCAACAAACAGATTCCCATTGACAGGAAAAGCTGGAACTTGGGCTTCTACAGTGGTGATGATTTCAGAGTAGTGTTAAACGGGGCTTACGAAACTGTTGCCACGGCTTCCAATAAAATGGATATTACGACTGTAACATTGGCAGATGCCGAAGCAGCTATTAATTTGGCGGCAACTACCCAAGCAACAACCGGCAACCTTCCTGCTGAAGTCATTGACGGCTTTGAAGGAACATTAGCAGGAACCGTATTCGGAGAGGTTTCTGCTAATGATGCGGAAAACAAAGTGTATTTTGTTGTTTCTGCAAGTATGGAACAAATAGTATATGGTAACCCGGGATATGTGAGAAATCCTGACAGGAGCCAATGGTACAAGGTGAAAGTAACCCGCAACGGTGAAGGCTACAAAGTACAATACGCCAAAGTAGGCGATAATAATACTGCTATTAAGACAGTAGATATATCTAAAACACCGGGGTATAATTTCACTTTCTTTTCTCTTGAAACGGGAAAGACAGTACTGGTGGAACCCGGAAGTAAAAAGTGGGATATCGTATGGACGTATAACGTTGGTTTTACAAGCATGATGGGAGGGAGACCTTACTACATGCAAGACCTGATACTTGTAAATAATTTAGGTGGGGTAGAAATCGCTGAAGTATTGACGGAACCGGTTTCTTATGAGAATTTTAATAGTACTGCACTTGCTTCGCTGCCTCAAACTGCTTTCTCGAACAAAAGAAATGCAATAGCAGACAAATGGCGCAGTACCAGCACAGGAGTATATGCAGACCGTTACTACATCATCAAAGATCCGAATGGCAATTACTATAAATTGCAGTTTCTAAAGATAGGTGTAGCCAGTGACGGAGGAGAAAGAGGTCGTCCGGAAATAGCCTATCAATTGATAAAGTAAATGTACCGGTTGTCAACGATTTACCAAGTCTGATGATGCCGTAAAAGGAGGATGTGTCAAAAGTTTTTATCAAGGCTTTTGACACAGTCCTTTTGCTCTTTATACATCTTTAATTTATAAAACAATGATATCTATTTCGAAATCTAAAATTATAATCGCCATTGCTGTAATTCTTGTTGTTACCGGCAGTTTGGTGTTATGGAATAAATTAGCTTCCACTACCAAAATTGCCTTGGTCAATTTTCAGCAATTCCAAACTACGAGTTTGATAAAGTCGAATACAGACAACTTTGTCGAGTTTAAAGAAGTCTCTTTGGAGAATCTGAACAAACTTGGCAGTTACGATTTTGTATTAGGTTTCGGTATGGGACTGAATATCTCCACCGAACAACGCATCCGGTTACAACATCTGGCAGATAAAGGCGTACCACTCTACATTTATGCCCCTACCAACATCGACAACAATATTTGCAATCTGGATAGCATCCAAAAGGCTACCGTTTCGGAGTATTTAGGCAACGGGAACAAAAGAAATTACCGTAACTTGGCACATTACATTCGTCAGTATATTGATAAAAAGACATTTTTCATTACTCCTGCCGATTCGGTGGCAAAGAGTGCAATGGATGTACTTTATCATTTGGACGATGAAGTGGCTTGTAATACCGTTTCAGAATATGAATCGTATTTGAAACAAAACAACTTCTATCGGGAAGGAGGGGCAAAGATTGCCATTGTCGGCGGATTGAATGATCCGTTCAGCGGCAATAAGGATAATCTAGATAGTCTTATCGTTTCCTTTCAACAGGCAGGAATGAATATCTATCCGGTATCGTCTTATATGAAGCGTCTTGAGTTTCTGAAAGAAATAAATCCCGATGCTGTCGTCCACCTTGCGCATGGGCGTATGGCTATGGGACAGGCAGATGCTGCTGTGGAATGGCTTAAGATACGGAATATTCCCATATTTGCCCCTTTGACTCTCTTGCAGACAAAAGAAGAATGGCTGAACGATTCCATGGGGATGTTTGGCGGCTTCATGTCTCAAAGCATTGTTACGCCGGAGTTGGATGGTGCAATTTATCCTTATGTGGTTAATATAGAGGAAGTGGATAAGGAGGGGCTTTATCTCTTCAAAGCCATTCCCGAACGATTACGGAACTTTACCCGAATCGTAAACAACTTCATCTCGTTGCAACGGAAAAGCAATGCTGAAAAGAAACTTTCTATCTACTATTTCAAAGCACCGGGACATGAAACGCTTACCGCACAAGGATTGGAGACTATCCCCTCTCTCTATAATTTGTTGAAAAGGCTGAAAGCGGAGGGCTACAAAGTGGATAATTTACCCGGAACGGTGGTAGAATTTGGAAAGATACTCAGAAACCCTTTAAGTCTTACCCCTGACCCTTCTTCTTCGGAAAAGATAGCGATTGAAGGAGTTGTATTCGGCAATATTGCCCTTATTCCCCAACCCCTTCCTGCTTTGGGAGGCGATACTTTTACCATTATTCACGGAGCAAAAACAGACCCTCCCCAGAATTACATTGATGCTTACTTATGGTCGCAAGACGTTTTCAAAGCCGATGCCCTGTTGCATTTCGGCACACACGGAAGTCTTGAGTTTACGCCTCAAAAGCAAATGGCGCTTAGCAATGAAGATTGGTCCGATCGTCTTGTAGGTACCATTCCCCATTTCTATTACTATACGATAGGAAATGTGGGTGAAAGCATGATGGCTAAAAGACGTTCGTATGCCACTACCATATCTTACCTTACTCCGCCTTTTATGGAGAGCAACATGCGTTCACAATTCGGAAGGTTGGAAGACAGGATTCGCGATTATTATAAAACAAGTGAAACCAAACAGCCGCAAGCCTCTCTGGCTGTAAAGAAAATAGCCGTAGAGATGGGTTTGCATCGTGAGTTACGGTTGGACAGCGTACTTACCAATCCTTATACTGCTACCGATATAGAACGGTTGGAAAACTTTGCGGAAGAAATAGCCAATGAAAAGATGACGGGACGGCTATATACGACAGGTGTGCCTTATGCTTCCGGTAATATTCATTCTTCTGTGCTGGCAATGAGTGCCGACCCGATAGCTTACAGTCTGGCTGCTCTCAATCGGCAGCGGGGACGGATTACCGACAAGGAACTGAAAAATAAAGCCCTGTTTACGCAACGTTATCTTGATCCATCCAAAGCATTGGTCAATAGGATATTGAACGGTACATCCGTTGATACTGCCCTGATTTGCAGTACGGCGGGAATTAGTAAAAAAGAATTGCAGGAGGCAAAGAAGATAGTGGCTACTCACGTACTTCGGATGCCTGCCATGACGCAAACATCCGGTAAGGAAGCGCCTAAGTCGGGCGGTCATCCCGCATGGATTCCTAAAATAGGGAAGAGACCGGACAACACGGTAACTATCGGCAAGCTTGTTCAAACCGGTAAACCGTCGGTTCCCCAGCCGGAATACACTAAAGAGCAAAAGGAACGTGCCCGTACCATTATTGAAGTAGAACGTACTATCAATAATATCACTGTTTACAGGAAGGCATTGGAGCAAAGCCCTGAAACAGAAATGAAGTCTTTGCTGAATGCTTTGAACGGTGGCTATATAGCGCCTTCATCGGGTGGAGATGCCGTAGCCAACCCAATGGCTGTACCTACGGGACGCAATCTCTACTCTATAAATGCCGAAGCCACTCCTTCGGAAGTAGCTTGGGACAAAGGCGTATCTTTAGTAAACGCCACGTTGGAACAATATAAACAAAAGCACGGTGATTATCCGCAGAAAGTAAGTTATACTTTTTGGAGTAGTGAGTTTATTGAATCCGAAGGGGTTACCATAGCACAAGTATTGTATATGCTTGGCGTTGAACCTGTACGCGACAGTTTCGACAGGGTATCGGACATTCAGTTGATTCCATCGGAAACATTGGGACGTCCCCGCATAGACGTAGTAGTACAGACATCGGGACAATTTCGCGACCTTGCCGCTTCGCGTCTCTCCCTCATCTCGCGTGCCGTAGAAATGGCAGCCCAATCCGAAGACGACCGGTATGAAAACCGTGTGGCAACCGGTACGGTGGAAACCGAACGCTTGCTTGTGGACAAAGGCGTATCACCTAAAGAAGCGCGCGAACTATCCGTCCGGCGTGTTTTTGGTGGAGTGAACGGTATGTACGGTACAGGTATTCAAGGCATGGTAACCTCCGGTGATAAATGGGAAGATGAAAAAGAAATAGCCGATACTTACATCCATAATATGGGGGCAGTGTATAGCAACGAGAAAGAATGGGGACAGTTCAAAGCCGAACTCCTCCGCGCTGTGCTGCAAAATACCGATGTGGTGGTGCAACCCCGCCAAAGCAATACATGGGGAGCATTGAGCCTCGACCATGTTTATGAATTTATGGGAGGAATGAATCTTGCCGTGCGCAGCGTAACGGGCAAAGACCCGGAAGCCTACTTTGCCGACTATCGTAACCGAAACAACGTAAGAATGCAAGAATTGAAAGAAGCCATCGGGGTAGAATCCCGTTCCACTCTCTTTAATCCCGCTTATATTAAAGAAGTGATGAAAGGTAATGCTTCTTCTGCTTCGCAGATTACGGAAATAGTAACAAATACCTACGCATGGAATGTAATGAAGCCGGACGTGATAGACCGAGAAATGTGGGACAGGATATACTCCGTCTATGTGAAAGATTCGGAACACCTCGGCGTGCAAGACTTCTTTAAGCGTGAAAACCCCTCCGCACTGCAAGAAATCACAGCCGTAATGCTCGAAACTGCCCGCAAGGGAATGTGGAGGGCAAACGGGCAACAACTGGCTGATATTGCCCAATTACATACCGCTTTGGTAAAAGAGTTCGGTGTGCTAAGGGGCGGCTTTTCGGGGAATAATGCCAAGCTGCAAGATTTTATAACCAAGCAGGTACCGCAAGACGTGACACAAGAATACGTCAACCAAATACAAAACATGAAGGTTTCCACCTCTGAAAAAGTAAAGAACGGTATGTTACTAAAGAAAGAGACATCGCTAATCGGTGATGAAGGAGAAGAAAACTCTATAAACGGAGTGGTTATCGTCTCGGCTATTTTAGCGGCGTTTGTATTGCTTCTGGTGCTTTTGAGAAAAAAGAGAAAGAATGAATAACCGGTTGTAATGGAGTTGGTCATACAAATATTAATCCTGTTTATTGTTGTAAACGGCATTATTAAGCTTAGTTTTTGGAAACTGTGGCAGGCAACGGTTTTTGGTCTTATTTGTGGCATATTTATTATTGTTGCCTGTCGGTATGCCATATTGCAATCCAAAACACAACTTGCCGATTACTTAAGAAACATAAAAGTGATGCAGGACATAGCAGTGCTGGTTACTGTTGACTCGGCTGTCTGTTTTGCCTTTTGTTTCACGGCATTGAAAAAACTGTTCGGGGAACAAGTCAAACGTTGGGTGTTGCTGCTCTGTTGGTGGTATCCGGGTTTACTGCTGTTTCCCGTACTTTTCTATATCCTTACCCAGATGATATTTGCCTTTTCGGGAGCAGACTTTAAAGTCATTTCTTACATTTTGGCAAGTACCTTTTTCGTAGTGCTACTTGGTTTAAGCCGTTTTATCAGGTATTTGTATCCGGAGAAGGAATTGCAGCTCGAAGTTCACTTTTTAGTTAGTTTCTTCGTCTGCGTCATCGGATTAATAACCACCGTAAACGGTAATGTAACCTATAAGACAATAAGTGAACCTTTGCATACTGGAGCATTACTCCTTTTTTTGGTACTGTTTGTTATACTGTTTCTTACCGGTTTCTTCTGGAACAAGGTAAAATGGAGGATTCATAAAAAATCAAGAACTTAAAAACTCAAAACTCAAATGGAAATAATATCTAAATCTCTATTCTGGCTGGCTAATAGTCTGTTAATTCCCGATATAATTATATTGTTGCTCCTTTTTATCCGCTCCCTACTGCTGATAGGCAGCTTCTACAACCAGTTTACAGTAAAGCGTAAAAATGATAGGGAGTTGAGTGATAAGATAAGGAATTTAAGTCCTTTGTCTATAGATATGTTAAGAGATTTACTTCCTGAAAAAGATAACTCTCTATTCGTAAGATATTTAAGAGATTTACTGACTGCTCCGGCAAGTGAGGCTTATTCGGACTTTCTAATCTCCGATTTTGAAAATGAAGCTGAAAAAGACATTTCCCTTTCGAGGTTATTGGCAAAGATAGGACCCGTACTTGGGCTTATCGGCACGTTGATAGCCATGAGTCCTGCTCTTGTTGGTTTGTCTTCAGGAGATATTTCCGGTATGGCGTACAATATGCAAGTAGTGTTTGCCACTACTGTCGTTGGGCTGGTAGTAAGTGCCATCGGTTTGGTAACCTTGCAGTTCAAACTACGTTGGTATGCTAAAGAAGCGAATAGACTGGATTACGTTGCAAGGATATTAATCGACAAAGAGGACAAGCAATGAAATACAGGCAAAGACGAATAAACAGATTTCTTAAAAACGAAGATGCCGACCCTTTAAGCGTGGTTGTCAATCTTTTTGATGTAGCAATGGTTTTTGCCGTTGCCCTTATGGTGGCAATGGTGATGCATATAAATATGACGGAGATATTCACTCAGGAAGATTATACCATCGTTAAGAATCCGGGTAAGGACAACATGGAGATTATCACCAAAGAAGGTAATAAAATTAATAGATACATCCCTTCGGCAGAACAATCTTCAACTCAGCAAAAGGGGAAAAAGATAGGTATTGCTTACGAATTGGAGAACGGGGAAATTATTTATGTTCCGGAGTAGAGGGAGTGTCTTGTTTCAACTCTTTACCGAAGTTGACAATATGGTATGATACTGTTCCAAATCATTCAAGATTGTTGTGGCTTTTTGTAGTTCGTCATCATCTTTCAGTTGTTGGATGATGCTTCCACGCTGATAGTAGTAACGTTTGATTATTTCAACGGAAATTATATTTCTGATGTCTTTGGAGAAATAATTCAAATCATGGTCTAAATTATGCTTTAGCTTATTTTCCAATGCTTCAAATTCAATAGAGGCGTCTTTCATATATCCTTCAAATTCGGCAGCTTCTTTAAGAGTTTTCAGTATTTTCTCGCTTTGCTGGTCGTATTTAAATTCGGATTTCTTTATCGTCGTTTTAAATTCGTCATAGTCGGCATCGGAGAAAATAAAATCTTCTGCCGGTGCGATAGTAGCATGTTTCAAACAATAATCGGTAGCATAATTAAATATGTAGTTACTGCTAAGGAGATAATAAAGGATGTTAGGTAACTTTTCTTGCTCTATTGTGAGGTCGGGGGTAATACCGCCTCCATCACGTACTTCACGTCCAGCTTCGGTATAAAATACGGTAGTCAGGCTATCCGGCAAACGTCCTATGCTTCCGTCTTCATTTCGATGTGCGTAATCAATGGCTTGTACACAACGTCCACTTGGTATGTAATATTTAGATGTTGTTATTTTCAAATTTCCCCCATAAGGCAATGAACGTGTCATTTGCACCAATCCTTTGCCAAAAGTGCGGCTACCTATGATTACCGCACGATCGAGATCTTGCAGTGCTCCTGCCAATATCTCCGACGAGGAAGCCGTGCCACTATTTACTAACACTGTAATTGGAATTTCTGTGTCGAGTGGTTCTCGTATAGTTTTGTAAATACTTTCGAATTGTTTTGTCTTTCCTTTTGTTGATACAATAAGTTTACTACGAGGTACAAAAAAGTTTACTATTTCTACCGCTTCACTAAGTAATCCGCCGCCATTGCCACGTAAATCTATAATAAGCGATGTTATCTCTTGACTCTTTTTCAAATCGAGAAAAGCCTGTTTAAATTCTTTGGAAGGGTTTCCGGAGAAGCTGTTTAGATTGATATATCCTGTTTTATTTTTCACAACTCCATAGTATGGAACGGTAGGTAGTTGGATAGACTTACGGACAATAGTAAAATTCAGAAGTTTGTCTGTACCCGGACGTTCTACTTTTAGATTAAAGCTTGTGCCTATTTGCCCTCGAAGCATTTCGCTGACTTCGCTGTTGTTTTTACCCGCCAAGTCTTTTCCGTCTATCTCCAACAACACATCTCCTGCTTTTAATCCTACTATGGCAGAGGGCATTCCTTCGTAAGGTTCGGCAATGACAGAATGTTTGCGCTTATTGTCATACGTGATAAGGGCACCGATACCACCATAGGATCCTTTTATCATTTGTTCCAATTCTCCTTGTTCCTCTTCCGGAAAGTAGTTTGTATAGGGGTCGAGCGACATTAACATTGCATCAATACCTTCGCGGATGGTTTTATTCGGGTCAATCGTGTCCACATAAAACATATCCAATTCTTTGAAAATGACATTGAAAATATCCAAGTTCTTTGCTAATTGAAAATTGCGATCATCACTACTTTTGAAACTCAAAAAGACTCCTACAAACAGTAAAATGACTACTATAGTAATGTTTCGTTTATTTAAAAACTTTTTCATATTTATATATTTCATGAATATGGATTTTCTTTTCTTTATGATTTAATTTTTTACAAAAGTATTTTATATTTCAAAATATCCTATTACTTTTGCATCACAATTAAGAAACATTCTTCCTTAGCTCAGTCGGTTAGAGCATCTGACTGTTAATCAGAGGGTCCTTGGTTCAAGTCCAAGAGGGAGAGCAAAGAAAATCAAGCAGTTACGAGGGAATCGTAACTGCTTTTTGTTTTTAGGAACATACAAATCACATACAAGTTGGAGGATTCTTTGAAAATAAAGGAAGAATAGTAACTATACGTCAGCCTTGTTTTTTTACAAGCAGAGGGTCGGCGGTTCAAATCCGTCAATACCCACCAATATGTTCAATTCCTATTTTATTTCCCCAATTTTCGGAATAATATGAATTACGAATCGTTGGTTTGCTTTGTTCCCGTCAATATCCGGTTGTTGCCGGAACGGACTTGAGTGACCGCTACCGGAAATGATAACTTCACAAACATGCGGGTCAAAATTTACCTGCTGAATAGCCCAATATTTATATAATGCTAATGCACGTTCATAACTGAGTTCATAATTACGTGTATAAGAATCTTTTGATGATTGTCCTTCCAAAATAAGAAGATATTTTACATTATCATTAGATTTCGCGGCATCTCTCACAAAATTTGTAATTGAATTTCCTGCCTCCACCAATTTGTTTCGTTGATATTCGGGAATATCGTAAATATCTGAACTACCTCGCTCAAAAGAAACATCAATATTAACTAAGGTATGCCGCTTGTAATCAGCATCGTATTGAAAATATCGCGAATCTATATTCTTTACAGCATCTTCCACTTCCTTAATTTTATCCAATTGTTCTTGCGTGGCTTTCCGTTCGGAATCAATTTCCATTATTTTATTATGTAACAACACAATAGTTAATACAAAAAGTACCAGCATAACAAAAAACAGGCTGGTCATCAAGTCGGAATAACTTGTCCAAAAAAAAGATTCTTTTTTATTCTTTGTCATTATATTTTTTATTTGTGTTGATAGGTTTATTCCCTTCTTGCTGTCCCATTTTATTTGTTTTTTTACAAATCTTCACAGAAATTTTGTATAATATAAAAGCTTATTCCTCCATTATAATCCCAATACTTGCCACCGGGGTATCCGGCTTGCCAGTCCAGATTTAACCAATTATTTCCCAGATTATCGGTATGCTTCATGATGTCATTATTTCCGTATCTTCGGATTAAATAGTTGTAAACCTCATTTTCCCTTGTATAACCGATATTCACTTCTGTAAACGCGTGTCCACTATCATTCCCATAGGCAAAATTAATCCTTGCTTCGCCCCCAATAGACAAAATCATGGAACACATTAAGATTGCAAAATCATCACAATCGCCGTTCAACCCATTTTCTAATGTTTCCGAAGCTGGTGAATAATAATCTCCGCTTATGGGATCGTTCACATATTTCCATTTTTTATAACAATAATCGAAAATCTCGCAAACTTGACCAAGGTTGAATTCACCAGGAGACCCTCCTGCTAATGATACGGCTTTGTTTCTTACCCGGGTATTTTTGTAATCACAAGCTATGATGAGTTTCTGCATCTCTCTATTTATACTATAACGCTCAAAAAATTCTGCTTGAGAATATTGAGAATGTTTTGCAACATGAAATAATATTTTGGGTGGGGTTGGTAAGTTTCTTACAAGCTCTATTTCTTCCTCCGTTTTAGTTGGCAATTCAGGATTTACAAGAACAGTTGGAATTGTCCTTGAATGCCGGTTATTGTCAGAACGGTGGTGATGACTGCGACCGCAAGATATCATCGAAAACAACAACAGTACAATCATACTGTAACTAAAAAATGATTGTTTCATCATTTAATACAATGTAAAATTGACGGCTTTCAAACACATCTTGTTGTACTATATCTCATACCTGTAACTACCTCTATACCAAGTGCCTTTTATGTCGCTACCCCAGCCTCCAAGCTGCATTTTGCCGTTATCAGCGATATGGATATCATATTTAGTTGTATATCCTGTAGATTTTGAGTTCTTCATTTTCTGATTTGAGCTTTTCATTTTCCGATTTGAACTTTTCATTTTCTGATTTGAACTCTTCATTTCTTAATTTGAATTCTCCATTTTCTGATCTGAGATCTTCTATCACCCTCCTAAGGGATTCTTCTTCATGGTTTACCCACTCAATTTCCTGTTCTTCTCCATCCGGTCCATCTAATACAAAAATGGGTAAAATAAAAACGCTAAGCAAGAAAAACCATATCCAAGATTTGTAGCCATTTTTCTTACCTTTTGATGCGTCTGCCAATTCTTGTGAACTCGTTTCATTTGTGTTTTTTTGTGCCGCAATTATTTCTTCATATTCGCTGCACTTTTGTTTCATGTCTGTCAGTTCGGCTTGCAACGATCGAATGATTGCATCAATTTTTTCCGGTTGCTTTTCTGCTTGCTCCTGCGCTGTTGCTAGAGCCTTTTTGAGCAACTGTATGGTTGTATTTGCTTCACTTAATTCTTGATGAAGTTTGTCTATTTCATCTACTTGCTCATCAGGGGTTAGTGCACTTCGGCAGTACATGCAATAGTTTGCGCTGCTGGGATTTTCTCTTTCACATTGAGGACAAAGTTTCATATCCTGGATGGATTAACGTCTTTTTAACCATTTTTTGAATAAATTCCATTTTGTAACTGATGTGGATGTGGATGTGCCCGATATACGAGTTCTTGTTTTGGCAAGTTTCAAAATTGCCTCAGTCAGATTATCCAATTTCTGGTTTTGCTCCCATGTTGTTTTTTCCAAATTACTCATGGTGTCTTTTACTGCTGTCAGATTTTTCAATTCGGAAACGATAGCTGGTGTTTCCTCTAATCCCTTTTGGAGAGCTTGTTGCTGTTTAACTGTTGCTTGGATCCATTCAGAGATTTGCTTGTCGGTGTTTTCCTTTAGTCTGGCAAGGGCATCTTGCAGGGCAGTATCCACTCCGTCTACTTCTTTTTTAACTAACCCTTGACGGATTTCAAAGACTTCTTTTTCCTGAGCCGATGCTTCTTCCAGTCCTTTTTGGAGGGCTTGTTGTAAGACATCTTGTTGTTTAACCGTTGCTTTGGTCAATTCAATAAATTGATTGTCGGTGTTATCCTTTAATTTGGAAAGGGCATTCTGTAGTGTAGCATCCACTTCGCCTACTGCTTTATAAATAAATCCTTTACGGGCTTCAAAGATTTCTTTTTCCTGCTTGAAGAAGATTCCCATATCTTCTATCGCTTTCATGCGGGTTTCGTTAGCATCCAATTTCTCATTCAGTGCTTTCACATTGGCGACATACTCGTTTACGCTATGTAGATAGGTGCTGAAATATCCTATTTCTTCTGTGCAATTTTTCAGTTTATCATATACGGCAATATTAGCTGTCGCAATTTCTGCTATTTTCAGCTTATTTACAGCCTTCATTATCTCTGCTTGAAGCTGATAGGATTCATTGGCTTGCGACAGAGTTCCTTTTAATTCTTTTGTATTTTCGGAAAATGTTCTGTTGAATGTGGCAAGATTTCGGGTCATTTTATCTAATACATCCGGCATATCGTTCGACATTTTGGGCAATAGTTCGGACTGTATCCAGCTTATGAAACCATTTTTATTGCTTTCCACCTCTACCTTGCTGTTTTTGTGTTTGGTAGAGCCTGTTGTGGTCAGTATAATGCCAAGCATGCTTGCTATCATAGCAAGCGCAACGCCCCCAAGCAGGGCTTCTACGCCTTCAGCGCCGGCACCGGACGAAGCGTTATTGAGCAGATTATTCAAGCCATCGCTAAGCCATAAGTACAAGATACCTACCAGAATGCCCGCCATTGTACCCATCAATCCAAGATAGAGAGGAATAGGTATTTGCGTATCAATTTCTTCTTCTTTGGCATCACAATTTCTGTCCACAATATCTTTAATCAGGTGAAAGTCGCTGACCGCACCCTTATTTTTGCATAGATAATTGTTTATAGAATTGAGCGTTACTTCCAACACTTCGTTTTCATGTTTGGTCTCAATGCTCAAGATATCTTCGTTCTTGCATAGAGTATATAGAGTATGTCGTTCGGGGAAAATAGTTTGAAAGATTTCCAGTTTTTTGAGCGTATTGAGAAAAACCCTGATTTGAATAATTACAATTACTGCAATGATTATGATGATAATTAAATAGTGATAGTAGTGCATAACTTATACGAATTTGATTTTTGCTTTTTCGGTTACTCTCCATTTGCCGTTGTCTTGTTTTTGAGCAGTTCCTTTTTCTACTTGAAGTCGAGAAGGTTGAGGGTTAATTTTCTGTTTATCGCAGCCATCAACAAAATCGGGGTTCTTGAGTATTCTTAACGTAGCCCCTTCATATATGCGGATTGCTGCCGTTTGAGAAGAAGGCTTTTTTATCAATTCAAAAACAGTATCTTCATTAGGCTGTTCGGTTATTTTATTGAACACACCCTCTTCATTGATTGAATTTGCATAAAGTCTCATTGCATTTGGCGATACGGTTGTTGTGTCTTTTATGTCGTTGTAATGAGATTGCGTAGAGGCATTGCTGTTTTTGAGTCTTTGATATAATTCTTTAAACCCTAACCGTTTTTCTTCTAATTCACTCCTCAAAATCTTGTTTTCATCATCAAAATCCTTATTTTTCAACTTGAGTTCCTCAATATCAGTATTTTGTCTATTTATAATTTCTTTCAACTTTTTGATCTCATCATCTAAATATTGAGAATCACCGCTTGGTACTATTATAAAGCTATACGCAATTTTTTTTATGTGTCCTCTGTATTTTATAATCACGAAAAGCAATGCACCTACAATAATAATTATGCGCCAATTTCCGTGTGCATCGCTTTGTTTGGTTTCGCTATCACCAATGTTTTCTGTTGGATTCGACTTTCCTTCATCTCCGGAACTGTCACGCTTCCAGTCGCCACACGAAACAGCGATCAGAGCGATGGCGAACAGCGCTAAAATAAGCTTCTTCATTTTACTCAATTATAAAAACTTAACCTTTGCCTGCTTTGTTACCTTCCATTTGTCGTTGTCTTGTTTTTGAGCTTCACCTGCTTCTACTTCTATAGATTGATTACCTAATTTTTGCTTATCACAACCATCCACAAAATCGGGATTTTTGAGTACACGGCTGTAAGCCTCTTTATATACCGTGAACTTTGCGGTTCGGTCGGAAAGAGAGGTAACTGTCAGTTCATACACCGTATCATCGTTGGATTGATTGGTAACCTTATTGAAGAACATGCCGTTAATAATAGCATTGGCATACAAGTTGAGATAAGAATCAAGCTTTTTTGCGGGTTCAGTAACGGGTAGTGTTTTATCATCTGCCTTTGTCTTTGTGGGTTTGTTTTCCAACTCTGCCACACGCTTTTGCAATTCTTCTATTTTATGTGATTGATCATCGAGTTGTTGCTGCATTATTTCCAGTTGCTTTTTCTTTTCTTTTTCCTGGACAAGCCATTTTTTCCACTCTCCTAACGTATCTATGATTTCATCCCTACGCTTTTTCGTATTCAAAAGGATATAAACTACTAATGCAATAATCATGACAACGAGAGCCATTAAGCATGTTTCCACCACTTTCAAAGTTTCAATATTTTCAAGCGTGGAGTTTATTGAAAGTAATGATGATACATTTTCATCTTTTTTTTCTACTATTTCCGTTGGGTCACTAAGAAGCTTTGTCCCTGCACCAATATTACCAATAGCTTTGCTTGTTACTTCAAATTTGATTTGTTTTCCAATGTCACTCGGTGTTATCGTGTAAGTAGTGTCAATAGCTCCATCAATAACTGTGGAATCTCTATACCATTGATATGAATAGTTCTTGGTGGATAATACTGGTTGTAAAGTTCCTGTTTGGGCACTTACTTTTGTTCCTGGATATAGATGTGTATTTGAGGAAATTGTAGGTTTTCCTATTGCAATGGAGTCATTTTGAGCCAAACTTACTGTCTCACACAATAAAATCATTAATAGGGTAAATAATAATTTTTTCATTCTTAACAATTCGATTAATTTATATTAAAGTTCGCTGATTTTTTTGGCAAGGTCGTGTAATATCCCAGTCAATGGATAAAAGAACAATGTTTCTTCCACATGGTTAATTTCTTTCAGTTTTTGCAAAACGCTTTCATCGTTTATACTATCTTTGGCATCTCCGGCAATTTCTTCGTATTTTAATCTTAAGCTGTCCCCAAGAGATTGGTGCAATTCGGTTTTGTCCTGGCAAAAGTCTTTTACGAATTGCAGAATACCCGGATCGGCGGAGAGTTTATTGATTAAGAAGTTGTTGTTTTCTTCGTGCAGTTTGAAAATAAAATCGACAAAATCGCAAACCGATTGTACAATCTTCTCTTCTATTTGTGGGGTAATATCCGCATAGTTGATTTTTTCGTTGGTAAACACCTCGAAATCGTCTCCAATAAGAGTGGTTTTGATGTTGTCTATTTTATCGAAATCTTGATTTTTCGGTTCTAAAATCCCCCCTTTGCAGGTAGCTTTTTTGGGTTCATCTTCATAAATAATGTCCAACTTGCCTCTGGTATTTTGCTCCTCATACACGCCGTCGAAGATCAACTTGGCAAATCGTCCGATCATCGTGTTTTCGTCCGATAAAATACGCAGCGTTTTGGAACCATTACCACTGAACGCCAGTGTCAATGGCTTCTTTAGACCCTTGACTTTCATTGATTTGGCGATAAAATACAAAATGGATCCATAGAACAGGATAAATACGTATTTCATTTTTTGGTTTTTGGACAATTCCAACAAGAAATCCAATGATTCATTCTTCTTTACTTGAATATTGTTACACAAAGAGAAATAGAAGGCAATAATATCCGGAGATTTTTTATTTCCCTCTATACTCTCCAAAACACTGGCAAGTTCTACCAAATCATTTCTATTTAAAATATCTGAAAACTTTTTATTGTAAAGCTTAACAAAGCCGTTGTTTTCCGAATCCCAGTTATACCCATCGCCAAATACGGCATTGGAAGCAAAGTGGAACGATAACAACATTTTCGGATCGCGATTTTCTACCACATACACATCGGTTGTGCCGCCACCCACGTCGATAGTAACCACATCGGCTTTGGCTCCGCGTTTTTTACTGTAAAAATAGTAGGGCGCAATTGATTCCGACATGCAGATCACATTATCATCGGCATTCGTTCCAAAATACTCTATATAGAGTTGTTTCCAAATCCGTTTGAAATCAATGCAGCGTCCTTCGTTCATACTTGCGGGATAGAACCAGATTATTTTGGTGGCTTCCAGATTGCCTCCATTTATCGCAACTTTGTTGCGCAGCAGCAAAAAGATGTTTTCCAAATAGAGTTTAATCAATTTGTCAGGTATTCCACCCCATTTTAGTTCGGTTGTTACCTCATTGTATGCAGGTATATAATCTTTTTCGTAGAGAAAGGGAATATTACCATCTGCCAAAGCAAACGGGTTGTTGCTGTAATCAATTTCTGACCTTTCCACAAACACTGTGCGCATGGGGAATGAATATCCCGTTTTATCTTCTATATTGTCTGGCATAAAATTGTGCAAAAAAGCCTTTTCTATATCCTTATCCGCCTGATATTCTATATGCAAACGGTGCATCTGTTTTTCGTCTGCAAGCATATTAAATGCAGTCGGATTAGCCTTATTATCCACATCATATTCTATGTGTGAATTGGTTGTACCGAAATCAATGGCAAAAGTATATTGTCCTTTTCCTGTCAGAACTTTATATTTAGGTATAATAACACTTGTTGTTTCTCCCACTGCCACATTTATCCTGTCAAAATTATCGGTGATGACATACGATTCGGAACTGCATATATTCAAATCAAGGTCTTTCTTTTCTCTTACGACATGCGCTTTTTCCTCAATGATGTTGTTTCCGTTGCAGCAAGTGAGTTTCACATCGAATTTGCCTTTGTCAAACAGCGCTATGCGATAATGTTTTTTCACCTTTTCGGGGAATTGCAGCAATGGCATGATACCCAAACCAAATTTCTTTTCAATCAACGCTCCATCGTTTTTTTCGATATTAGGTGGAAGTCCTTCAAAATAGGTTCGGCGATATTCGATACATCCTTTGGCAATGGGGATACGCAATACGACAGTTACGCCTCCGGCGTTGGTTTTGAACTCAACCATTTTTTTACCCTTAACCTCTCCTTTTACCTGTTCTACGGTAAAAAACCTGAAGAATGTATCCGCCAGAGGCAGCAGGAAACTGTCTTCCTCTCCGTTGTAATTGCCGTTAAAGAAACTGCCCTCGTTTATTTTGTAGGGCATGCGAACAATGGTGTCTGCCAGAAAATCACTGATAGTCAGGTAAGGGTATTTATTGTGTACTTGCGGCAGGGACCTGTTTTGCCAGGGTGTAGGGTCATAATAGGGTGCTTTGTACGTAGATGCCCATTCGTCTTGTGTATATTTCAGTTTTGTGTATGTATTACCTGCTTCAATGGGCAACACCAATGGTTTTTTATCTTTAAATAGTGTAGAATCAATCTCAAAATCGCTGTCGAAATGGGTGATGCTTGCTTTTTTATG